>JGI24890J29729_1000059_pt1 | contig 96623 bp, 85 predicted proteins | sample FreactcultureFD7_FD_29729 | JGI IMG/M metagenome (IMG submission 29729) | reverse complement strand
GCGGGCAGCGACCGCGCAGACGGCCGCCTACCAGGCCGGCTTGCGCGCCGGTGACCGCATCACGGCCATCAATGGCGCGCCGGTGCAGGTCTGGTCCGAAGTACGCTGGAAACTGATGCAATTGGTGCTGGAAAAGGCCGATGCCCGCATCGACGTCGAACGTCCCAACCCCAATGGCAGCGGCAAGCTGCTCAACTCGGTCACGCTGCGTCTGGGCGGCATCGACAGCAATGAGCTGGAAGGCGACTTCCTGGCCAAGCTTGGCCTATCGTTGGCGCGTCCGCCTGCCGTGCTGGGCAAGATCATGGAGGGTCCGGCCAAGATGGCAGGACTGGAAAGCGGCGACCGCATCACCGCCATCGATGGGGTGCCGGTCCAGGATGGCCTGGCCTTCGTGGAAAAAGTGCGCGAATCCGCCGGCAAGCCGCTGCTGCTGCAGGGCGTGCGCGGCACTGCGCCGATCGAGGTGCGCGTCACGCCGGAGTCGGTGGAAGAGGGTGAAAGTGGCAAGCGCATCGGCCGCATCAAGGTCGAAGTGCCGCTGGCACCGGAGATGGCCACCGTCAGCGATGGCCCGTTGACGGCCGTGGCCAAGGGCGCGCAGCGCACCTGGGATACCAGCGTGATGACCATCAAGATGATCGGCAAGATGATCATCGGGCAGGTCTCGCTGAAGAACATTACCGGCCCCATCACCATCGCCGACTATGCCGGACAGACCGCCCGCGTGGGCCTGGTGAGCTACCTCAGCTTCCTGGCCTTCATCAGTATCAGCCTGGGAGTGATGAATCTGTTGCCAATCCCGGTTTTAGACGGCGGTCATTTGCTGTATTATGCGCTGGAGATTTTGACAGGGCGGCCCGTTTCCGAGCGGTTTGGGGAAATCGCGCAGCGCGCCGGCCTGGGATTACTGATGGCGCTGATGCTCGTTGCCGCTTTCAACGATATCGTGCGACTGATGTTCCAAGGATGAATCCGGCCTGATGCCGGCCCCGTCGAGCGAGCAAGATCGGCGGGGCGGCCAGAAAGACCGGATTTTTTACATTTGCCGGCCAACCCCGATGGCAGTTGTTAAGCAATTGGCAATGGATCAGGAATCCGTTTTCAATTGCTTACCAGCATCATGTCAGGCAGTGCCGCAGCGAAAAACTGTTGATGAACGATAGATGAAATTACACCCTGCGCAACATCCCATTCCGACTCTCTCCCGTCGCCTGATTGCCGCTGCCGCCTTTGCCCTGTGCTCCAGCCAGGCCATGGCCATCACGCCGTTCGTGGTCAAGGATATCCGCGTCGAAGGCATTCAGCGTACCGAAGCCGGCACCGTCTTCAGCTACCTGCCGGTGCGCGTGGGCGATACCTTCAACGATGAAAAGGCCACCGCCGCCATCAAGGCGTTGTACGCCACCGGATTCTTCCGTGACGTGCGTATCGAAGCCGAAGGCGACGTGCTGGTGGTGCAGGTGGTCGAACGCCCGGCTATCGCCAGCGTCGACTTCTCCGGCATCAAGGAATTCGACAAGGAACAGCTGACCAAGGCCCTCAAGGAAATCGGCGTCGCCGAGTCGCGGATCTTTGACCGCTCGCAGGTCGATCGCGCCGAACAGGAACTGAAGCGTCAGTACCTGTCGCGCGGCCTGTATGGTGCCAAGGTGTCGACTACCGTCACGCCGGTCGAGCGCAATCGCGTCGCCATTACCTTCGCCGTGGATGAAGGTGAAGTTTCGCGCATCAAGCAGATCAACTTCGTCGGCAACAAGGTGTTCTCCGACAGCACCCTGCGCGACCAGATCAAGCTGACCACCCCGGGCTGGTTCACCTGGTATACCAAGGCTGACCAGTATTCCAAGGAAAAGCTGCAGGGTGACATCGAGACCCTGCGTTCCTATTACCTGGACCGCGGCTATCTGGAGATGCAGGTCGAATCGACCCAGGTGTCGATCACGCCCGACAAGAAAGACATCTACATCACGGTCAACATCAAGGAAGGCGAGAAGTACACCGTCTCCGACATCAAGCTGGAAGGCGAGATGTTCGGCATGGAGCCGGAACTGGCCAAGCTGGTGCAGCTCAAGAAGGGCGACGTCTATTCCGGCGCCAAGCTGACCGACAGCACCAAGAAGATCGGTGAGCGTCTGGGCAACTTCGGTTACGCCTTCGCCAACGTCAACGCCAACCCCAATGTGGACCGCGAGAAGAAGGAAGTTGCCTTCACCATCATGGTCGACCCGGGCAAGCGCGTCTACGTGCGTCACGTCAACATCGCCGGCAACACCAAGACCCGCGATGAGGTGATCCGCCGCGAATTCCGCCAGTTCGAGGATTCCTGGTACGACGGCGAGAAGATCAAGCTTTCGCGCGATCGCGTCGACCGTCTGGGCTACTTCAAGGAAGTGACCGTGGATACGCCTGAAGTGCCGGGCACCAGCGACCAGGTCGATGTAAACATGAAGGTCGAGGAAAAGCCGACCGGCAACATCATGGTCGGTGCAGGCTTCTCGCAGTCCGACAAGCTGAGCCTGACCGGCTCGATCTCGCAGGAAAACGCCTTCGGCAGCGGCAACACCGTCGGTATCGACATCAACACCAGCTCGCGCTATCGCACGATCTCGCTGTCGACCACCAATCCGTATTTCACGGATGACGGTATCAGCCGCACCTACGAAATCTACCTGCGCACGATTCGTCCGTCGGTCTATACGACCGGTGACTACCGCGTCAAGACGCTGGGCGGCAGCATCAAGTTCGGTGTGCCGTTCTCGGAGCTGGACCGCGTGTTCTTCGGTATCGGCGTGGAAAACACCAACGTCAGCACCGACAACACCAGCCCGACGCTGTATCGCCAGTACGTGCGTGACTTCGGCGGCGTGGGCGGTTCCGGTTGTAACGTAACTGACGTGTCGTCGACTGCGACTTGCGGTATCGGCAGCGCCCGTACCACCAGCATCCCGCTGACCGTGGCATGGCAGCGTGACGGCCGTGACTCGGCCCTGGTGCCGACCACCGGCCGCTATCAGCGCGCCAACTTCGAGGTCTCCTACGTGGGCACCCTGAAGTACTACCGTGCCAGCTATCAGCAGCAGTATTTCCAGCCGTTCTTCAGCAAGGCCGTGACCCTGGCGCTGAATGGCGAAGTCGACTACGGCCGCGGCCTGGGCAGCAAGCCGTACCCGGTGTTCAAGAACTACTACGCCGGCGGTATTGGCACCGTGCGCGGCTATGAAGCGTCCTCGCTGGGTAGCCTGAAGGACCAGTACGGCGACTCCATGGGCGGCGCCTCGCGTCTGTACGGCAATGCCGAACTGCAGTTCCCGTTCCCGGGCTCGGGCCAGGACCGCACGCTGCGCTGGTTCACCTTCTTTGACGGCGGCAACGTCTTCGCCGACGGCGAAAACATCAAGCTCAACGACCTGCGCTATTCGGCCGGTGTCGGTATCAGCTGGGTGTCGCCGATCGGTCCGCTGAAGCTGAGCTTCGGCAAGCCATTGAACCTGAAGGCGGGTGACAAGTCTCAAACCTTCCAGTTCCAACTGGGTACCGGCTTCTAAAGCGGTCATCATTGATTCGTAATACGGAGAGTAATCTTGAAGTTCATGACCAAATCGTTCCTGTCCCTGCAGACCATCGTGATGGCTGCCTGCCTGTTGAGCTTTGCCCCCGCCCACGCGCAGGAAAGCTCGAAAATCGCCTTCGTGAGCACCGAGCGCATCTTCCGCGAAGCGGCGCCTGCCAAGGCCGCACAAACCAAGCTGGAAGCCGAGTTCGCCAAGCGTGACCGTGACCTGCAAGACATGGCTGCGCGCCTGAAGGCCCAGTCCGACAAGCTGGACAAGGATGCTGCCGTGCTGTCGGATTCCGACCGCGCCAAGCGCCAGCGTGACCTGTCCGACCTGGACAAGGAATTCCAGCGCAAGCAGCGTGAATTCCGCGAAGACCTGAACCAGCGCCGCAACGAGGAACTGGCCGTGGTCCTGGAACGCACCAACAAGGTGATCCGCCAGATCGCCGAAGCCGAGAAGTACGACATCGTCTTCCAGGAAGCCGTCTACGCTTCCAAGCGCATCGACATCACCGACAAGGTCCTGAAGGAACTGGCCAAGTAATTGCCGCCTTCACCATGCGGGCGCCGGGCGGCAACGTCCTGCGCCCGCATGTCGCTTCAGGGGCTGCCTTCAGGGCGGCCTTTGTTCTACCGTAAGCCAAGCAACGCCTACCATTCGGAAAAGCCAAGATGAGTATTCGACTGCAGCAACTGGTCGAGCGCCTGGGCGGTCAGCTGAAGGGTGATGCGACCATCGCGGTCGATGGCATCGCGCCACTGGATGCCGCCGGTGCCAGCCACATCACTTTCCTTTCCAATCCCAAGTTCCGTGCGCAAGCCGACCAGACCCAGGCGGCGGCGCTGATCCTGTCCGAGACGGACGACGCCCAGGTGCAGGGCTATGCCGGTGCCCGCATCGTCACCCGCAATCCCTACGCCTATTTCGCCCGCGCGGCCCAGCTGTTTCAGGCTCAGGCCGAAGTGCGCGCGCCTGCCGGCATCCATGCCAGCGCCGTGGTCGATCCATCGGCCCAGGTCGCGGCGGATGCGGTGATCGGCCCGCTGGTGGTGATCGAAGCCGGTGCCGTCATCGGTGCCCGCGCCCGTATCGACGCCGGCAGCTTCATCGGCCACCACGCCAAGGTCGGTGACGACACCCATTTCCACGCCCGTGCCACCCTGCATCACGCCTGCGAGATCGGGGCGCGCGGCATCGTCCATTCGGGTGCGGTGATCGGGGCCGATGGCTTCGGTTTCGCCAACGAAGCCGGGCAATGGATCAAGATTCCGCAAGTTGGCCGCGTGATGATCGGCGATGACGTCGAAATCGGTGCCAATACCACCATCGACCGCGGTGCCCTGGCCGATACCGTGATCGAGGAGGGCGTCAAGCTCGACAACCAGATCCAGATCGCCCACAACTGCCACATCGGCGCCCATACCGCCATTGCCGCCTGTGCCGGCATCGCCGGCAGCGCGAAAATCGGCAAATACTGCTCCATCGGCGGCGCGGCCATGATCCACGGCCACATCACCATCGTGGACAAGGTGCACGTCTCGGCCGGTACGCTGGCCTTGCGTTCCATCCTTGAGCCGGGTCAATACACCGGCTTCTATCCCATCACCGAACACCGCGACTGGGAAAAATCCGCTGCATTGGTGCGCAATCTGGGCACGATGCGTGAGAAAATCCGGGCGTTGGAAAAATCGCTTAAAACGTTGACACAAGAACAAGCAGGCCAAGCCCCGCTTTCAGAGAATCAAGAAGAGAATGAATAGCCTCGACATCAATCAAATCAAACAGTACCTGCCGCACCGTTATCCGCTGCTGCTGGTTGATCGCGTGCTGAACTGGGAGAGCGGCAAGACCATCACCGCGATCAAGAACGTGACCGTGAATGAAGAATTCTTCAACGGCCACTTCCCGCACAAGCCGGTGATGCCGGGCGTGCTGATGATCGAGGCGCTGGCCCAGACTGCGGCGCTGCTGTCCTTCCTGACCGAAGGCCGCAAGCCAGACGAGAACACCGTGGTCTACTTCGTCGGCATCGACAATGCCCGCTTCAAGCGTCCGGTGGAACCGGGCGACCAGCTGAAGATGGAAGTGGAAATCACCCGCCGTGCCCGTGGCATCTGGAAATACCGTGCCGTGGCCACCGTGGACGGCCAGGTGGCTGTGGAAGGCGACCTGATGTGCACCATGCGCAGCGCCGCCGACGCCAGCCAGAGCGCCTGACCCCAGGCCTGCCTGCAGGCTTGACGCATCAAGCCAGGCCCGGCGGTGATCGGCAAGATCGCGCCGGGCCTGATTCATTGTGCAGATTGCTTCATTGCAAGATGTGCAACAAGTGAACCCATCGAAGCACAGGACATGTCCAAGATCCATCCCAGCGCAGTGATTGCCCCCGGAGCGCAGATCGACGAATCGGTCGAGATCGGCGCGTATGCCGTCATCGGTCCTGACGTGCGCATCGGCGCGGGCACGCGCATCGGTCCCCACGTGGTGATCGAAGGCCACACCACCATTGGCCGTGACAACGAGATTTTCCAGTTCGCCTCCATCGGTGCCGCGCCGCAGGACAAGAAGTACGCGGGCGAACCGACCACCATGGAAATCGGCGACCGCAACACCATCCGCGAATTCGTCACCTTCAACCGGGGTACCGTGCAGGATGGCGGCGCGACCCGCATTGGCAACGACAACTGGATCATGGCCTACGTCCACCTGGCGCATGATTGCCAGCTGGGCAGCCACATCATCCTGGCCAACAATGCCACGCTGGCCGGTCACGTGCATTTGGGCGACCACGTATTCCTGGGCGGTTTCACCACCGTGCACCAGTTCTGCCATATCGGTGCCCATGCCATGACCGCCTTTACGGCGGCCGTGAGCCAGGACGTGCCACCCTTCGTGACGGCGGCCGGCAATCGCGCCGTGCCGGCCGGCATCAACAGCGAGGGCCTGAAGCGCCGTGGCTTCACCAGCGAGCAGATCATGGAGATCAAGCGCGCCTACAAGGTGATCTACCGCGCCGGCCTGCCGCTGGAAGAAGCCAAGCAGCAGCTGGCGGACATGGAGGCCAAGTCGGCCCACAGCGCCGAGCACATCCGCCTGCTGCGCGAATTCATCGAGGCTTCGGCCCGTGGCATCATCCGCTGACATCACGCGCCGCCAGTCGATCGCACTGGTGGCCGGCGAAAGCTCGGGCGACCTGCTGGGCAGCCGCCTTCTGGCCGGCGTGCGCGAGCGCCTGCCGGAAGTGCGCCTGCATGGCATTGGCGGCGAGCACATGATGGCGCAAGGTTTTACCAGCGACTGGCCGATGGACAAACTGACGGTGCGTGGCCTGTTCGAGGTGATTCCGCGCTACCGCGAGATCAAGGGCATCCAGGAGTCGCTGCGCGACAAGCTGCTGGCGGACCGGCCAGATGTCTTCGTGGGCGTGGACTATCCCGGCTTCAACCTGGGCCTGGAAGAGCAGCTCAAGAAGGCCGGCATCCCGACCATCCACTTCATCGGCCCGCAGATCTGGGCCTGGCGCGGCTGGCGCATCAAAAAGATCCAGCGCGCGGTGTCGCACATGCTGGTGATCTTTCCCTTCGAGGAAAACCTGTACCGCCAGGCGGGCGTCCCGGTGACCTACGTCGGCCATCCGCTGGCCGAAGTGATCCCGCTGCAGCCCGACACCGCAGGCGCACGCCAGCGCCTCGGACTGACCGGGCCGGGCAGGGTGGTGGCCATTCTGCCGGGCAGCCGCATGAGCGAACTGAAGCAGAATGGCGAAGGTTTTCTCGCTGCGGCACGGCTGTTGCGGCAGCGCGACCCCCAATTGCAGTTCGTCACGCCCATGGCGGGCGACCGGCAGATGGCCTTGTTTGAAGAGCAGATTCGCCAGGGCGGATATGAAGATCTTGGCATCAGCGTCATCCGTGGCCAGTCGCACAGCGCGATGGAAGCCTCGGATGCGGTGCTGGTGGCCTCGGGCACGGCCTCGCTGGAAGTGGCCTTGTACAAGAAGCCGATGGTGATCTCCTACAAGGTCAACTGGGCCTCGTACCAGATCATGCGGCACATGGCTTACCAGCCCTGGGTGGGCCTGCCCAATATCCTGGCGCGCGACTTCCTGGTGCCGGAACTGCTGCAGCACCAGGCTACGCCCCAGGCCCTGGCCGACGCCATGTGGCACCAGCTGGAAGACCATGCGCACCAGCAGCGCCTGGTGCGGCGCTTTGCCGACATGCACCAGTCCCTGCTGCGCGATACCAGCCGGGAGAGCGCCAACGCGGTCTGTGAAGTCATTGGCGCGCGCCGTCGTTGACGGACCGAAAGAAGGATCGCTACGGCGATCCGTGTGAGAGTTTGATGAAGGAAATTGCTATGCCCAAGGCGGCCCCCCAGACCCTGGCTTTGTTTGACGACTACACCGGCGAGATCATCTGCGGCGTCGATGAGGCCGGCCGTGGTCCCCTGGCCGGTCCGGTGTTCGCTGCCGCCGTGATCCTCGATCCGGCGCGCCCGGTCAAGGGCCTGCGCGACTCCAAGAAACTTTCCGAAGCCGCGCGCGACAGCCTGGCGCTGGAGATCAAGGAATCGGCGCTGGCCTGGGCCATTGCCTCCTGCAACGAGCAGGAGATCGACGAACTCAACATCCTGCACGCCAGCATGCTGGCCATGCGCCGCGCGGTGGAGGCACTCTCCACGCTGCCCACGCTGGCCCTGATTGACGGCAACCGCTGCCCGGTCATGAGCATCCGCTCCGAAGCCATCGTCAAGGGAGACGACAAGGTGCCCGCCATCTCGGCCGCCTCCATCCTCGCCAAGACTGCGCGCGATGCGGCGCTGCTGGTCTTGCACGACACCTATCCGCATTACGGTTTCGACCGCCACAAGGGCTATCCGACCCCGCTGCACCTGGAAATGCTGCGCCTGCATGGCGTCTCGCCGGTGCATCGGCGCTCCTATGCGCCGGTCAGGGCCTTGCTGTCCGGCCAGACGGTGGTGATGGCGTGAGCGAGACAGGCATGAAACTGATCACTTCCAAGGACAACCCGGTCTTCAAGGATTTGAAGCAACTGGCCACCAGCAGCCAGGCCCGCCGCCGCGCCGGCCAGAGCCTGCTGGATGGCGTGCACCTGGCGCAGGCCTGGCTGCAGTATCGCGCCGCGCCGCAGGTGTGCGTGGTGGCCGAGAGCGCCCAGTATCACCCTGAGGTAGCGCCCATCCTGGCGCAATGTGAAGCGTTGCACGCGCAATGCCTGGTGCTGGCCGACAAGCTGTATGACGCCATCAGTACCGTGGAGAACGGCGTGGGCCTGCTGTTGCTGGTGAGTACGCCCGAGCCGGTGGCCCCGGCGGCGTTGAAGGAATCGGCGGTGCTGCTCGATGGTCTGCAGGATCCGGGCAATCTCGGCTCCATCCTGCGCAGTGCAGCCGCAGCCGGTGTGAAGCAAGTGTTCTGCTCGGCAGGTACCGCCGCCGCCTGGTCGCCCAAGGTGCTGCGGGCCGGCATGGGCGCGCATTTCGTGCTGGACATCTTCGAGAATGCCGACCTGGTCGCCCTGTGCGCCGCCAGCCGCATCCCCTTGCTGGCCACCAGCTCGCACGCGGCCCAGACCATTTACGATTGCGACCTGTCCGGTCCGGTGGCCTGGCTGCTGGGGCATGAAGGGCAGGGTGTGTCGCCGGCCTTGCAGGATGCGGCCACCCATGAAGTGGTGATCCCGCATTTGGGGGAGATGGAATCGCTCAACGTGGCGGCGGCGGCGGCGGTCTGCCTGTTCGAGCAACTGCGCCAGCGTACCGTCGGGCGCTGAGGGCGGCGCGCATCATGCCAGCCTTCGTTCCCGCCGATCTGGCCGCCATGGCCGATTACTTCCTCGGGGAATGGATCTTCAGCCGCACCATCTGGGAAGCCAGCGAAAACCCCCAAGCTACGGCGTCAGGTGAACTAACTTTCACTAGAGGCGAGACGCCGGGCCAGCTGGTCTACCGCGAGCAGGGCCAGCTGCGCATGACCAGCGCGCCCGGCAGGTTGATTCCGTTTTCCCGCGTCTTTGACTATCGCTTCAGCGCAGACCGGCTGTCCGTGCTCTTTGCTGACGGGGAACGTGTCGGCCAGCATTATCAGGACTATCTGTTGCGTGGACAGGAACTGATACCGGCCGCCGATCACATGTGCGGCCCGGACTGCTATACCGCCGTGTATACAGCCCATAGTGAAGACTCCTTCACCATGGAAACCACCATCAACGGTCCGAAGAAGCGCACCCGCGTGCGCACTGAATTTTCACGCCTAAAGTCGGTCAGCGCGTCTCCAGCTTGATCTCCTGCAGGATGGTGGCGGCGATTTCCTCGATGGACTTGGTGGTCGACGACATCCAGCGTATCCCTTCGCGGCGCATCATCTTCTCGGCCTCATTGATTTCATAGCGGCAATTTTCCAGCGCGGCGTACTTGCTGCCGGGACGGCGTTCATTGCGTACTTCCGAGAGGCGCTCGGCGGCGATGGTCAGGCCGAAGATCTTTTTCTTGTGCAGCACCAGCCCGCTGGGCAGCTTTTCGCGTTCGAAGTCTTCCGGGATCAGCGGATAGTTGGCGCACTTGATGCCGAACTGCATGGCCAGGTACAGGCTGGTCGGGGTCTTGCCCGAGCGCGACACGCCCACCAGGATCACGTCCGCTTCCGACAGGTTCTTGTTGGACTGGCCGTCATCATGCGCCAGCGAGAAATTGATGGCCTCGATGCGGTTGCGGTATTCCTCGGAATCGGTGGTGTTGTGGCTGCGGCCGATGGTATGGGTGGACTTCATCTCCAGTTCCTGCTCCAGCGGCTCCACGAAGGTCTGGAACAGGTCCATGTGCATGGCCTTGGCGCGCCGGATCACGGAGGACAGTTCCGACTTCACCAGGGTGGAGAAGACGATGGGCAGCTTGCCATCCACCGCATAGGCTTCATTGATCTTGCGGGTGGCGTCGTGGGCCTTTTCCAGGGTATCGATGAAGGGCAGGCGGATCTGCTTGAAACGCAGCTCGAACTGGCTCAGCACCGAATGCCCGAAGGTCTCCGCAGTGATCCCGGTACCGTCGGAGACGAAGAACACGGTGCGGTTGGCGGCCACGACGGGGGAAGGGTGCGGGATCGGCATGGGGTCGAGCATTTAGTTGTCTTTTGGAAAATAGAAAAAGTATTGGGTGCTACGAACAAAAATGATTTCACGCGGTACAATGCTTGGCAACAATTTCGAGAAGCCCATCTTGATGACCATCATGTCGCTGCGCAATTTGCCCGAATTCCTGATGATGTTTGCAATGGCAAACGTCCTCGGTGTGGCTGCGCGCCTGATGCAGTCCCTGGGCTGGTCCTCGAAGCCGCACCTGCTGCCGCAACCGTCGCAGAATAACAAAAATAAACCGACCCATGCCGCGCCCGCGAAGATTTCTTATCATCAAGCTAGGGGTAGTCATGTCCAACGCAGCAAACACCCAGGGGGCGGTATACGTAGCCTCCTTTGAAACTCTTCGCATGACGGACGTCGAGTCCGTCGGTGGCAAAAACGCATCGCTGGGAGAAATGATTTCCCAGCTGGCCGGCGCGGGTGTACGCGTGCCGGGCGGTTTCGCCACGACTGCGCAAGCTTTCCGTGATTTCCTGGAGCACAGCGCCGATGGCGGTCCGACCCTGGCCGCCCGCATTGCCCAGCGCCTCGAAGGCCTGGACATCGATGACGTGCGCTCGCTGGCGCAAGCCGGTGCCGAGATCCGTCAATGGATCATCGAGACCCCGTTCCAGCCTCGCCTGGACCAGGAAATCCGTGCCTTCTACGACAAGCTGGTGGCCGATTCGACCGCCGAGATGTCCTTCGCCGTGCGTTCCTCCGCCACCGCAGAAGACCTGCCTGACGCGTCCTTCGCCGGTCAGCAGGAAACCTTCCTGAACGTGGTCGGCATCGACAACGTGCTCGAAGCGATGAAGCACGTCTTCGCCTCGCTCTACAACGACCGCGCGATCTCCTATCGCGTCCACAAGGGTTTCACGCACGCCGAAGTGGCCCTGTCGGCCGGCGTGCAGCGCATGGTCCGTTCGGATGTGGGCGCGGCTGGCGTGATGTTTACCATCGACACCGAATCCGGCTTCAAGGATGTGGTCTTCATCACCTCCAGCTATGGCCTGGGTGAGACCGTGGTGCAGGGTGCCGTCAACCCGGACGAATACTACGTCCACAAGCCCATGCTGGAACTGGGCAAGCAGCCGGTGATCCGCCGCAACCTGGGTTCCAAGCTGATCAAGATGGAATTCACCGGCGAAGCCAAGGCCGGCCGTTCGGTCAAGACCGTGGATGTGCCGGTGGAACTGCGCAACCGCTATTCCCTGACCGACGCCGAAGTGGTGGAACTGGCCAAGTACGCCACCATCATCGAGAAGCACTACCAGCGTCCGATGGACATCGAATGGGGCAAGGACGGCCGCGACGGCAAGCTCTACATCCTGCAGGCCCGTCCGGAAACCGTGAAGTCGCAGCAGAAGGCGACCGATGCGCAGCAGCGCTTCAAGCTCAAGAGCTCCGGCACCGTGCTGGCCACCGGCCGCGCGATCGGCCAGAAGATTGGCGCCGGTCCGGTGCGCGTCATCAGCGATCCGGCTGAAATGGAACGTGTGCAGCCCGGCGACGTGCTGGTGGCCGACATGACCGACCCCAACTGGGAACCGGTGATGAAGCGTGCCTCGGCCATCGTCACCAACCGTGGTGGCCGTACCTGTCACGCCGCCATCATCGCCCGTGAGCTGGGCGTGCCGGCCGTGGTCGGTTGCGGCGATGCCACCGAAGTGTTGAAGGATGGCACCCTGGTGACGGTCTCCTGCGCCGAAGGCGACGAAGGCAAGATCTACGACGGCCTGCTGGAAACCGAAGTAACCGAAGTGGCCCGTGGCGAACTGCCCCCGATTCCGCTGAAGGTGATGATGAACGTGGGCAACCCGCAGCTGGCTTTCGACTTCCAGTCGATCCCCAACGGCGGTGTCGGCCTGGCGCGTCTGGAATTCATCATCAACAACAACATCGGCGTGCACCCCAAGGCCATCCTGGAATACCCGAACATCGACGCCGACCTGAAGAAGGCCGTCGAATCGGTCGCCCGTGGCCATGCCTCGCCCAAGGCCTTCTACGTCGACAAGCTGGCTGAAGGCATCGCCACCATCGCGGCGGCCTTCTGGCCCAAGCCGGTGATCGTGCGCCTGTCGGACTTCAAGTCCAACGAGTACAAGAAGCTGATCGGCGGTTCGCGCTACGAGCCGGACGAAGAAAACCCGATGCTGGGCTTCCGTGGTGCCGCGCGTTACCTGGCCCACGACTTCGCCGAAGCCTTCCAGATGGAATGCCAAGCAATGAAGCGCGTGCGTGAAGACATGGGCCTGACCAACGTCGAGGTGATGGTGCCCTTCGTGCGTACCCTGGGCCAGGCCGAGAAGGTCATTGGTCTGCTGGGCAAGTATGGCCTGAAGCGTGGCGAGAACGGCCTGCGCGTCATCATGATGTGCGAAGTCCCGTCCAACGCCATTTTGGCCGAGCAGTTCCTGGAGCACTTCGACGGCTTCTCCATCGGGTCCAACGACCTGACACAGCTGACCCTGGGCCTGGACCGCGATTCCGGCATGGAACTGCTGGCCGCCGATTTCGACGAGCGCGATCCGGCCGTGCAGGCTTTGCTGACCAAGGTCATCGCTACCTGCCGCGAAAAGGGCAAGTACGTCGGTATCTGCGGCCAGGGTCCTTCGGACCATCCGGACTTCGCCGAATGGCTGATGGACCAAGGCATCGAGTCCATCTCGCTGAATCCGGATACCGTCATCGACACCTGGCAGCAGCTGGCCAAGAAGTGATGAAGCAAGAAGTGATGAAGCTTTAAGCGTCACTCACGACCAACTTCGAAAGAAGTGAAAGGCGCGGGCAGAAATGTCCGCGCCTTTGTTTTATTTTCTCAAGCTGCAGTAGACTGCGGGTGTTTGCAGTTTTCTTCATGGGGATTCGACGATGACGGACTGGTCACTCTGGCTGGTGCTGGCCGGCGCGCTGTTAGGTGCAGAACTCTTCACAGGCACCTTTTACCTGCTCATGATCGCGCTGGGACTGGTGGCCGGCGCCATCGCCGCATGGTGCGGCTTGATGCTGGAGTGGCAGTTGCTGGTGGCCGCCGTGGTCGGCGTGGCGGCGGTGCTCGGTCTTCGCCGCAGTCCTTATGGCCGGCTGCGACGCAGCAGCGCCAACGATGATCCCAATCTCTTGCTCGATATCGGCCAGAGCGTCGAGGTCCCGGCCTGGCAGGTGCACGGCAACCAGTTCATGGCGCGCGTACCTTATCGCGGTGCGCAGTGGGATGTCGAGCTGCTGCCCGGCCATCATGCCCGCCCCGGCAGCTTCGTCATCCGCGAAATCCGTGGCAGCCGTCTGCTGGTCGCACCGCGTTGATCTGCATCTTCATTTTCCCCCTCTCGTTTTCAGGAGAATTTCATGCTGGGTAGCGTCACTCTGGTCATCTTTTTCCTTGCCATTGTCTTCGTCGTGCAGACGGTCAAGGTGGTCCCGCAGCAGCATGCCTGGGTGGTCGAGCGCCTGGGCAAATACCACGCCACGCTGGCCCCTGGCCTGAACATCGTGGTGCCCTTCATCGACCGCGTGGCCTACAAGCACATCCTCAAGGAGATCCCGCTGGACGTGCCGCCCCAGGTCTGCATCACCAAGGACAACACGCAATTGCAGGTCGACGGCATCCTGTATTTCCAGATCACCGACCCGATGCGCGCGTCCTATGGCTCCTCCAACTACATCGCGGCGATCACCCAGCTGGCGCAGACCACGCTGCGCTCTGTAATCGGCAAGATGGAACTGGACAAGACCTTCGAGGAACGCGACCACATCAACACCGCCATCGTCAGCGCCATCGATGAATCGGCCGAGAACTGGGGCGTGAAGGTGCTGCGCTATGAAATCAAGGACCTGACCCCGCCCAAGGAAATCCTGCACGCCATGCAGGCCCAGATCACCGCCGAGCGCGAAAAGCGCGCCCTGATCGCTGCCTCCGAGGGTCGCAAGCAGGAACAGATCAACATCGCCACCGGTGAGCGCGAAGCCGCGATTGCCCGCTCCGAAGGCGAGAAGCAGGCCTCCATCAACCGTGCCGAAGGCCAGGCTGCGGCCATCCTCGCCATCGCCGAAGCCAGCGCGGAAGCGATCCGCAAGACCGCCGCCGCCATCGAGCAGCCGGGTGGTTCGGATGCGGTCAACCTGAAGGTCGCCGAGCAGTATGTCGATGCCTTCGGCAAGCTGGCCAAGACCAACAATTCCATCATCGTGCCGGCCAATCTGGCGGACATGAGCGGGCTGATCGCCTCGGCCCTGCAAGTCGTCAAGCAGCAGAAGTAAGCCATGCATCCACGTTTCACGTCCGTTTTTGCATGCAGACCGCTGGCTGCACTGATGGCGGCGGGCCTGATGCTCGCTTCCGTTTCCGTGCTGGCGCAGGAAAGCCCCGACATGACCGCCGTGGCCGAACGCGTCGACCAGCAGATGACGCAATTGCTCGGTCAATATCCCGTGCCCGGTGCCAGCATCGCCATCGCCTATCAAGGCAAGCTGGTTTACCAGCGCGGCTACGGCATGGCGGTGACCGAATCGAATACGCCGGTCACGCCGCTGACGCGTTTTCGGATCGGCAGCGTTTCCAAGCCGGTCACGGCGGTGGCGGTGCTGAAGCTGTTCGAGAAGGAATTGCCGCAGGTACTGGATCGTCCCGTGTTCGGTCCGGAAGGATTGCTGCCGGACGCCGCCTATCCGGACTTTGCCCAGCCCCTGGACCAGCGCGTCCTGAAGATCACCTTGCGCGAGCTGTTGCAGCACACCAGCGGCTGGGGTGGCAGCGACTACGATCCGCAATACGATCTGGTCAACATCGCCAAGGCGCGCCAGGTAGCCGCACCGGCCTCGGCGCGCGACGTGATCGCCTACGTGCTCAAGCAGCGCCTGCTGGATGCGGCTCCGGGAACGGAATTCTTCTACAGCAATTTTGCCTACAACGTCTTGGGACGCCTGGTGGAGCAGAAGTCCGGCATGTCCTATGAAGAGGCGGTGCAGGCACTGGTCTTCAAGCCCGCTGCGGTGGAGGATGCCGCCATCGCCGGTGACCGCCGCATCGAGCGTGCGGCCAATGAGACCGTCTACTACGACGATCCACGCTGGCCCGCTGTGGCCGATCGCGATGGCAGTGGCGCCACCGGTCCGGAATCCTATTCGGCCCTGCATTTCAAGGCCATGGATGCCACTGCGGGCTGGATCGCCACGGCGGCCGACCTGGTACGCTTTGCCGATGCGACGCAAGGGCGCGGCGTTGCCGCCTTGCTGCAGCCGCAGACACTGGCGCTGATGAAGCAGCGCAATCCCGCACAGGCCGAGAACAACTATGGCCTGGGCTGGGTGGTGACCCGCAGCAATGGGGTGGAGATCCTCTCCCACAGCGGCGCACTCACCACCGGCACCTACGCCTACCTGCAATCGCGCGCCGATGGCTGGACCTGGGCGGTGCTGATGAACCGCCTGCCGATTCCTTATCCGCCGGAGCAGGGCGTGAGCGAGTTGCAGGCCTTCCAGGTGGCGGTGCAGCGCGGGTTGATGAATGCCATCGTCAATCCGGCCACGGTGCCTTCTGCTGCACAATAATTCATACAGCAAACGCCCATTGAAAAGCCCCGCCCGGCGTGAAACCGGACGGGGCTTGGTCTTGGTGCATATCGTTCATATCGTGCCTGTCGCCCGCGAGGCGGCGATCAGATCTCGGCAGTGTCTCCGCGTGCCGGCTCATCGGCCATGAAGGGCAGGGTGATGTCCACCCGCAAGCCACCGTCGCTGCGATTGGCGGCGCGGATGAAGCCCTGGTGCGCTTCGACGATGCGCCGTGCAATCGAGAGCCCCAGTCCATGGCCGGCGCTGTTGCTCTTGGTGCGGCTGCTGCGGAAGAACAGCTCGAAGATGCTGTCCATTTCTTCTTCCGGCACACCCGGTCCGCGATCCAGGATGGACAGGTGCAGCAGCTTGTTGACCTCGTCGAGCTCGGCCACGAATTGCACGGCCGTCTCGGGTGCCGTGTGCTTGATGGCATTGCGCAGCACGTTCTCGATGGCGCGATAGAGCAATTCCGGATTGCCCTTGACCTGCACCCGGCAATCGATGCGGCTTTCCACCCGCTTGCCCAGCGCCTCGGCCTCGAAGCTGGCGTCATTGGTCATGTCGGCCAGCATGGCCTGGATGGCGATGGCTTCTTCCATCGAACCGGGCACGTTGGCTTCCAGCCGCGACAGGGTCAGCAATTCGCCGACCAGCTTGTCCATGCGCACGCTTTCGCGTTCGATGCGTTCCAGGGTCAGTTCCAGCTTGTCCTTGTCCTGCACGCGTGCCAGGCCGATGGCCATCTGCAGGCGCGCAATCGGCGAGCGCAGCTCGTGCGAGACATCGTGCAGCAGGCGGCGCTGGCTTTCCATCAGGGTGCGCAACTTGGCCGTCATGGCGTCGAAGTCGCGTCCCAGGTCGGCCAGTTCATCGTTGCGCGCGCTCATGACCGGTTCCAGCGCCTGGTCCAGATTGCCGTTGGCGGCCTGGTTGAAGGCATTCTTGAGGTGCCGGATCGGATGCGAGAAATACCAGGCCAGCAGCAACGCAAACACCAGACTGGCCACCAGCGCCACGGCAATCGGCATGGTCGGGAAGAACAGCGGCTTGGGTCCGCCCCTGTCCTTCATGTAACGCGGCTCGCGGCCCGGCATGCCGCCCGGGGGCGGGCCGAACTCGTCGTTGGGCGTGGGAATGAACATCAGGTAGCTGTGGCCGTTGGCGGCCTTGACCAGTTCCACCACCCGGCGATCGCGTTCGGTGGCCAGCACGCGGCGCGCCTGTTCCACCAGATGCGGCGAAACTTCGCGGCCCATCAGGTCCTGGTTGTCTTCATCCACGGCATACAGCTGCAGGCGATGCGGGCGCCCCTCGTTGATCAGGCTGCGCAAGGCTTCCGGGCCGCCGAACTGCAGGGTGGCGGCGGCCGCGCGGATCATGAAGGAGGCCGGTGGACTGAGGTCGATCTCCGAATTGCGGTTGCTGCGTTCCAGGTTCTCGATCCAGAACAGCACGCCCACGCCGAAGGTGGCGGTGATCTGGGCGATCGCAATGAAGAAGAAGAACTTCCAGAAAAGCCGGCCCACTTTATTCCTTGATGAACTGGTAGCCCAGGCGGTAGACGGTCTGGATGCAGCTCTTGTCGCTGCCCAGTGCGGCGATCTTCTGGCGGATGCTGGAGAGGTGGACGTCGATGTTGCGGTCGAAGCGTGCCAGTGGACGGCCCAGGCCTTGCTCCGATAGGGTCTGCTTGCTGACCGGCTTGCCGGCATTGCGGGCCAGCACTTCAAGCAGGTTGAATTCGCTGCTGGTCAGTTCCAGCGGACGGCCGTTCCAGGTGGCACGGCGCTGTTCCGGCCACATCGACAGGGCCCCCACGGCCAGCGGCGAATAGGGCGCCTGCTCGCTGCTTTCGGCCGAGGCGCGACGCAGGATGGCACGGATACGGGCAGCGATCTCGCGCGGCGTGCAGGGCTTGGGGACGTAGTCGTCGGCACCCAGCTCCAGACCGATGATGCGGTCGGTGTCATCGCCCTTGGCGGTCAGCATCACGACCGGCATGTTGCTCTTGGCGCGGATGCGGCGCAGGGTATCGACGCCGTTCAGACGCGGCATCATCACGTCCAGCACGGCGATGGCGTACTGGCCGGTGAGCGCCTCGGCGGCACCGGCTTCGCCGTCATGGGCGACGTTGACTTCAAATTTTTCCTGCTCCAGGTATTCCTTGAGCATCTCGACGAGCTCCACGTCATCGTCGATCAAAAGCACTTTAGACATTGCTGCATTCCATTCTCGAATTGCCCTGCCTTCAGGCCGCAGGGCGTCGGCAGCCCGTAATATGCCGTAAAAGGTTTTGCAGAAGTGTTTCAGGCCTTCTTTACAATTGCATCTTTACATTCATTTACCGCGGCCGGCCGCCGCCTGCCAAAGCGCGAGAACTCGCATTTTTCTTGCTTTCCATTCATCAGTGCCTGACGGCAACCCGCACCGGGTCTGGCTGGGGCGCTGAGGGCGGACGAACTCGCTTAACAAGACTTTACTCGGCTTTACGCGGCAGGCATCAACTTAACACGTCTTGATGACCGATACTTTTGGCATGTACAAGGGAGCGATGCATGGGGCATCGCGCACAATAAAAGGAGTCCGTCATGGCCATCAGCAGCGTGTCGTCCAGCAATTTCAGTCTTGCCGATCTGTCGGCGTTGTCCGGAACCAGCGGTTTTTCTACCAGCGCCACGCCGCGCATGGATGCGCCGCCACCGCCGCCGCCGCGTGGTGACAAGGGCGGGGGCCTCATCGGGGCCCTCAAGGATATCCTGTCCGCGCTGGGCGTCGATCTCGACAGCTCGGCCACCAGCGCCACTTCGGTCACGTCGGCGACCACCACTTCCTCCAGCAGCAGCATCTCGTCGGCCAACGTCGATTCCAAGCTCGATGCCTTCCTGCAGGAATTGATGGCGGCTCTGAAGGGCCAGAACAATCCGCCGCCGGGACCGCCCCCGGCCAGCTCCACGTCTTCCTCGGACAGCAGCACCAGCAGCGTATCGGCCACCAGCGATGCCAGCAGCACGAGCAGCAGCAGTTCGACCAGTACCGATACCACCGCACGCGCCTACACACCGGGCGGCCGTCCGCCGCCACCGGGAGGAGGGCTGGAGGCGGATCTCCAGAGCCTCATTTCCAGCCTCTCCGGCAGCAGCAGCGGCACTGATGCAGGCTCAGGAGACGGCACCGTCTCCTCGCTGGAAAGTGCATTCAGCAACCTCCTCAGTTCCTTGGGCGCGTCGTCATCCACGACCTCGCTCTCGAGCTTCCTGCAAAGCCTGCAGAGCAAGCTGGCCGCAGGCAAGACCACCGGCAACCTGATCGATACCACCGCGTGACGGGAACGGCCGTGCCCGGGCCGGCAGCCATGCTAAGCTGCCGGCCATGAATGCTCCCGACCCCGCCACCCTGGCTGGCATCATGGGCCTGATGTGCGAGGCCATCGCCCTGCGCGGTGCAGGCCAGCCTGCCGCCGCCCTGGCCGCTCTCGATCAGGCCCTGCGACTCGATGCCGGCTTCCTGCCCGTGCTCATGCAGCGTGCCAGCCTGCTGCAGGAAACCGGCGATCTTCCTGCCGCGGCCGCTGCCTACCAAGCCTGCCTCGATCTGCTGCCCGATTACGACGAAGCCCGTGTGGCGCATCGTGCCGTCTTGCTGCAATGGGTCGATGTGCTCCAAGCGCGGCTGCTGCAGGAGGGCGCAAGGCCTGTCGATCAGCGGGTGTTGCTGGCGCGCTTGTACCACCAACTGGACCAACCCCATGCGGCCTTGTCCGCCATCGAACCTGCCCTCCCGCTGCCCGCGCTGGAGGACCAGGCCCTGCATGCCGATATCCTGCTGCGGCTGAATCGCCATGAAGAGGCCTTGCGCTGCTATCCCGACGACGCGGCCGAGGATGAGGCGCGCGCCCTGATCGCCTTCAATCGGGCCGACATCCTGCGTCGCATGGGCCGGATCGAGGCGGCTCAAGCCGGATATGAAGAAGCCTTACGCTGGCATGCCGACTTTCCGCAAGCCCAGGTGGGGCGTGCGCATATGTTGCTCACGCGCGGGGACTTCGCCGAAGGTTGGCGAGAACATGAAGCGCGCTTCCGGATTCCGGAATTGGCCCGGCGCGCCATCACCACGCCCAGTCCGTGCTGGCAGCACGGCGAGTCGCTCAGTGGCAAACACATCCTGCTGTGGTCTGAACAAGGGCAGGGCGATTGCCTGCAATTTGCTCGCTATCTGTCGCTGGTGGCAGCGCAGGCGGCACAGGTCACCCTGTGTGCCCCGGCGGGCTTGCTGGCAGTGCTCGCGCCGTCCTTTGCGCAGGTTCGCTGCGTGGCGCATGTCAGTGAAGCCGGTCCGCATGATTGTCACGCTTCCTTGCTCAGTCTTCCGTATTTGCTGGATCTGCCGCATCCGAGCCAGGCTCCGTCTGCGCCCTACCTGAAGGTGGATCCGATCCGCCTTCAGCAATGGCAGCAGCGTCTCGCCGAGACAGCGGCGGCTTCACCGCGCCGCCCGCGCATCGGCCTGGCCTGGGCTGGTCGCCAGTACGCCACACCGCACCCCACCCGCGATGTACCGCTGGCGGAGTGGCTGCCCTTGTTTGAACTGCCTGTGGAGGTGGTCAGCCTGCAAGTCGAGATCCCGCTGGCCGATCAGGACGTGCATCAGGAGCTGTCTGGCCGGCTCCGCACCTTCCCGCTGGCGGACTGGGCCGATTCGGCAGCGCTGGCCTGCGCGCTGGACCTGGTCATCAGCGTCGATACCGCTGTGGTGCACCTGGCCGGCGCGTTAGGCTTGCCGTGCTTCCTGCCGCAGCGGCTGGAAGGCGAGTGGCGCTGGGGTGTGCAGGGCGAGCAGAGTGCCTGGTATCCCTCGGTAAGGCTGTTCCGTCAGCAGCAGCGGGGACAGTGGGGCAGTGTGGTCGAAGAGATCGTGGCCGCTAGCCGAGAACGCTTTTCCGCGTGGAGCTGAGCGCGCTGCAAGCGGACATGAAAACGGCTGCACAAGGCAGCCGTGGTCGCAGTCAAGGAGAGGCTGGAAGGGATCAGCGGCGATGCTGCTTCATCGCCGTCTGGATTTCGCGCTGGGTGTCGCGTTGCTTTTCGGTCTCGCGCTTGTCGTGCTGCTTCTTGCCCTTGGCCAGGCCGATGTCGCATTTGACGCGGCCTTTGCTGTAGTGCAAGTTCAGTGGCACCAGCGTGTAGCCGGAGCGCTCCACCTTGCCGATCAGCTTGCTGATTTCGGCGGCATTCAAGAGCAGCTTGCGGGTCCGGGTGGTTTCCGGATGCACGTGCGTGGAGGTGCTGGTCAGCGCACTGATGTGGCAGCCGAACAGGTAGACCTCGCCATTGCGCACGATCACGTAGGCTTCCTTGAGTTGCACGCGGCCGGCGCGGATCGATTTGACTTCCCAACCTTGCAAGACGAGGCCTGCTTCGAATCGCTCTTCGATGAAGTAATCGAAAAAGGCCTTTTTGTTATCAATAATGCTCATCTAAATAAAAATTCGTCTCGTCGGTTAAAATTGTGCCTTTGCGATTTTATCAAACGGATCACCCTCGATGGCAGTCGTACACAAAACCGTCCTGATCAACTATAGCGCGGAGCAGATGTTCAACCTGGTCGACAAGGTTGAGGATTACCCTGAATTCCTGCCCTGGTGTGGCGGTGTCGAGGTTTCCGAGCGCAGTGATGACAGCCTCACGGCCAAGATCAAGATCAATTATCACGGCCTCAAGCAATCCTTCAGCACCCAGAACACCAACGTGCGCCCGACCAGCATGACCATGCGCCTGGTGGAAGGCCCGTTCAAGCATTTCGAAGGCCGCTGGACCTTCAAGCCGCTGCGCGAGGATGCCTGCAAGATCGAATTCGACATGGAATATGAATTTTCCAGCCGCATCCTGGAAGGGGTGATCGGGCCGGTCTTCAGCATGATCGCCAACAGCTTCGTCGATTCCTTCTGCAAACGCGCCGAACAGATATATGGCTGAAGAGGCCTTTTTGCAAGTGCAGCTCTGCTACGCCGCGCCCGGCCTGCAGATACTGCGGGACCTGCAGGTAGCCCCCGGCAGTACCATCCAGCAGGCCATTCTGGACAGCGGCCTGCTGCGCGAGCAGCCGGCCATCGACCTGTCGGTGTGCAAGGTCGGCATCTTCGGCAAGATCAAGACGCTCGACACGGTGCTGCGCACACGCGACCGCATCGAGATCTACCGGCCGCTGATTGCGGACCCCAAGCAGTCGCGCCGCCGCCGTGCCGCGCACCGGGAGCAAGCGGACCGCCCTTGAGCGGCGCTGCTGCCCGGCCTCGTATCCCAGCCTTCCGGCATTTTTACGACGCCCGGAGGGAGAAACGCAAGTAGAGCAAGACGCGCGTTCAGCTTTTCTGTATAATTCGCTTTTGCGCCTATAGGAAACACTATGCGTCTTCTCCAAAAAGCACTCACGTTCGATGATGTGCTGCTCGTTCCGGCCTTCTCGGACATCCTCCCCAAAGATACTTCCCTGACCACGCGCCTGACGCGCAACATCTCGCTGAACATTCCGCTGGTCTCCGCGGCAATGGATACCGTGACTGAAGCCCGCCTGGCCATTGCCATGGCGCAAGAGGGTGGCATCGGCATCATCCACAAGAACCTGACGCCCAAGGAACAGGCGCGCGAGGTTTCCAAGGTCAAGCGTTTCGAGTCCGGCGTGGTCCGTGACCCGATCACCATCCCCCCCACCATGAAGATCCGTGACGTCATCGCGCTGTCCAAGCAGCATGGCATTTCCGGCTTCCCGGTGGTCGAAGGCAAGGCATTGGTCGGCATCATCACCAACCGCGACCTGCGCTTTGAAGAAGAACTGGACGCAGAAGTCCGCGCCAAGATGACCCCGCGCGACAAGCTGGTCTACGTCAAGGAAAACGGCTCCAGCGCCGATCCGGAAGAAGCCAAGCGCCTGATGAACAAGCACCGCCTGGAGCGCGTGATGGTCGTCAACGATGCCTTCGAACTGCGCGGTCTGATCACCGTCAAGGACATCGAAAAATCCACCGAACACCCCTTCGCCTGCAAGGACGAACACGGCAAGCTGCGCGTGGGTGCCGCCGTCGGCGTCGGCCCGGACAATGACGAGCGCATCGAGCTGCTGGTCGCCGCTGGCGTGGACGTGATCGTGGTCGACACCGCCCACGGCCACTCCGCTGGCGTGCTCAACCGCGTCAAGTGGGTCAAGACTCGCTACCCGCACGTGGAAGTCATCGGCGGCAACATCGCTACCGCCGCTGCCGCCAAGGCTCTGGTGGAACATGGCGCGGATGCCGTCAAGGTCGGTATCGGCCCCGGCTCCATCTGCACCACCCGTATCGTCGCCGGTGTCGGCGTGCCGCAGATCTCGGCCATCGCCAACGTCGCTGAAGCCCTCAAGGGTACTGGTGTACCGGTGATCGCCGACGGCGGTATCCGCTTCTCGGGCGACGTCGCCAAGGCGCTGGCCGCCGGCGCTTCGGCCGTGATGATGGGCAGCATGTTCGCCGGTACCGAAGAAGCCCCGGGCGAAGTGATCCTGTACCAGGGCCGCAGCTACAAGTCGTATCGCGGCATGGGTTCGCTGGGTGCGATGGCTGACGGTTCGGCCGACCGCTACTTCCAGGACGGCGACAACACCGCCGACAAGTTCGTGCCGGAAGGCATCGAAGGCCGTGTTGCCTACAAGGGCTCCGTGGTTGCGATCCTGTATCAGCTGGTGGGCGGCGTGCGCTCCTCCATGGGTTACTGCGGTTGCGCTTCCATCGACGACTTCCGCGAGCGCGCCGAGTTTGTCGAGATCACCGCGGCCGGCATGCGTGAATCGCATGTCCATGACGTGCAGATCACCAAGGAAGCCCCGAACTACCGCGCCGAGTAATTTTCGATGCGGCCACAGCCCGACAGTCCACCGGCCTTGTGCCAGGCTGTCGGGCTGTTGATCTTTTCAGAAGTCCATTTTTAACGTAGCCAGACCTCACTGCCCATGTCCACGCATTCGCATTCGAAAATCCTGATCCTCGACTTCGGTTCCCAGGTGACCCAGCTCATCGCTCGCCGCGTGCGCGAAGCCGGTGTGTTTTCCGAGGTATTCCCGCATGACGTGACCGACGAGTTCGTGCGCAACTACGGCGCGGCCGGCGTCATCCTCTCCGGCGGCCCCAACAGCGTCACCGAAGGCGATACGCCGCGTGCCCCGCAAGCGGTCTTCGAACTGGGCGTGCCGGTGCTGGGCATCTGCTACGGCATGCAGACCATGGCCGAACAACTGGGCGGCAAGGTCGAGAACGGCCACCTGCGCGAATTCGGTTACGCCGAAGTGCGCGCCCACGGCCACACCAAGCTGCTGGACAACATCAGCGACTTCACCAATGCGCAAGGCCACGGCATGCTGAAGGTCTGGATGAGCCACGGCGACAAGGTCAACGAAATGCCTGCCGGCTTCAAGCTCATGGCTTCCACCGGCAATTGCCCCATCGCCGGCATGGCCGACGAAGAGCGTCGTTTCTACGGTGTGCAATTCCACCCGGAAGTGACCCACACGGTGCAGGGCAAGGCCATGCTGGGCCGCTTCGTGCACGAGATCTGCGGCTGCCAGTCGGACTGGAACATGCCGGACTACATCGCCGAAGCTGTCGAAATGATCCGCCAGCAAGTGGGCAGCGATGAAGTCATCCTGGGCCTGTCGGGCGGTGTCGACAGCAGCGTGGCGGCAGCGCTGATCCATCGCGCCATCGGTGACCAGCTGACCTGTGTGTTCGTCGACCACGGCCTGCTGCGCCTGGACGAAGGCAAGATGGTCATGGAAATGTTTGCCAAGAACCTGGGTGTGAAGGTGATCCATGTTGACGCCACTGCACAGTTCATGGGCCACCTGGCGGGCGTGACCGATCCGGAAGCCAAGCGCAAGATCATCGGCCGCGAGTTCGTGGAAGTGTTCCAGGCGGAATCGGCCAAGCTGACCAGCGCCAAGTGGCTGGCCCAGGGCACGATTTACCCGGACGTGATCGAAAGCGCCGGCAAGGGCAAGAAGACCGCCCACACCATCAAGAGCCACCACAACGTCGGTGGCCTGCCGGAGACGCTGAACCTGAAGCTCCTGGAGCCGCTGCGCGAACTGTTCAAGGACGAAGTGCGCGAACTGGGCGTGGCGCTGGGCTTGCCGCCGGAGATGGTGTATCGCCATCCGTTCCCTGGTCCTGGTCTGGGTGTTCGTATCCTGGGTGAAGTGAAGAAGGAGTACGCGGACCTGCTGCGCCGTGCGGATGCGATCTTCATCGAAGAACTGCGCAATACGAAGGATGAAGATGGTCAAAGCTGGTATGAGAAGACCAGCCAGGCCTTTGCCGTGTTCCTGCCGGTGAAGTCGGTGGGCGTCATGGGTGATGGCCGTACCTACGAATACGTGGTGGCCTTGCGTGCGGTGGAGACGCAGGACTTCATGACGGCGCACTGGGCGCATCTGCCGCATGAGCTGCTGGGGCGGGTGTCCAATCGCATCATCAACGAGGTGCGTGGCTTGAACCGGGTGGTGTATGACATTTCGGGGAAGCCGCCGGCGACCATTGAGTGGGAGTGATCCTGCGCCTGTCGTTGACGAAGAGGGGGATCTCGGTCTGCATGGATTGACTGAGTACGGGTAGCCCGTATAATCCGATCCATGCGCACCGTGATCGAAACTCCGACCTTCCAGAAGTAGGCCGAGAAGCTGTGGTCAGAGGATGAGCGACTGGCCTTCATCGATTGGATTGCTTTGAACCCGCTGGTCGGAGATGTGATCCCAGGTGCTGATGGTGCACGCAAAGTTCGCTGGAGCCGTTCGGGATCAGGCAAGTCAAGCGGCGCGCGGGTGATCTACTTCAACCTGACGGAGCAGGAAGTGGTGTTGCTGGTGACGGCGTATGCGAAAGCCGAACGCTCCAACATGCTTCCCGCTGACATCAAGAAGGTGGTGTGACATGGGCATAAGCAAAATCGACGTTGAGAAGGTGGCAAAGGCTATCGAGGCTGATGCCGGCGAGGCTCTTCCCGATCTGCGGCAAGCACTTGCAGAGGCGAAGGCAGGGGTTGGACGTGTTACAACCCCGGAGCAGATCATCGTGCGTCAGGCACGGGAGAAATCCGGTCTGACGCAAGCTGCTTTTGCCGAGCGCATCGAAACCCCGGTAGCGACATTGCGCGATTGGGAGCAAGGACGGTTCGCGCCACCAGGAGGAGTGCTATGTCTGTTACGGCTGATCATCAAGCACCCCGAGTTGTCCGAAGAGTTGAGCGTCGTATGAAGTTTCCTGAACCTGACCACTCTGAAAAAACCCGCTGAAGGCGGGTTTTTTCATATCCGGAGGGCGACCGTGGCGCGCTATCATTGGCTTCGCCCCATTGCACCGCTGTTTCAGGCAAAGTCGTGGTCTTGAATCTTCATATCGCCCCTGAACCTCATGCCCTCACCGCAAATCCACTTCCGCTGCGATCCTGCGCTGATTGACCATCTGCCACGCCCCCGCCTGGCCCGCGAGCTGATCCCCGACTGGATCCGCAGCATGCCGTCCAAGGCCTTCTCCGCGCTGCATGACCGCGATATCCGCACCGTCAAGCAATGTCCGCCCTTCATCGATGCAATGGCCCATGGCTTCATGATCCTGCTGCCCTGCGACGTGCAGGTGGACAAAGGCAGCTTCAGTTGGGATTGGGAAGCCCCGGCGACCACCGTAGAGGGCCATCCGCGCGCGCCATTGAGTTTTCATCCGCCCGCGCAGGTCACCGGTACACCGTTCGAACATGGCGATGCGCTGGTGCTGAAGTTCAACAGCTTCTGGACCATCGAACTGGAACCTGGCTGGTCACTCTTCGCGACGCATCCGGTGAACCGCCACGACCTGCCGTTCAGGCTGCTTTCGGGACTGGTGGATGCGGACCAGTTCCATGACGCTGGAATCAATTTCCCGGCCGTCTGGATCGATGAAGAGTTTGTCGGCGTACTGCCCAAAGGCATGCCAGTCGCGCAATGCATGCCCGTGCCGCGCGAACGGCCCGTGCTGCACTTCGATACCCTGGAAGGGGAGGCCGCCACCCGCTACAGCCAGACCGTCGCCGACGTGCTGGCCGCCCCCAACGTCTACCGCAAGCAATACCGCCAGCGCAAATAGCCGCTTACGGGCGTCCCGGCAGGATGGTCGGTGTGGCGCGGGGCAGGGTGCGCGGATAGTCCTGGCTGAAGTGCAGGCCACGGCTTTCCTTGCGCATCAGGGCGCTGGAGACGATCAGCTGCGCCACATCCACCAGGTTGCGCAGCTCCAGCAGGTCGCGCGAGATGCGGAAGTTGGCGTAGTACTCGTCGATCTCTTCCTTGAGCAGGCGGATGCGGTGCTGGGCGCGTTCGAGACGCTTGTCGGTGCGCACGATGCTGACGTAATTCCACATGAAGCGCCGCAGCTCGTCCCAGTTGTGGGCGATCACCACTTCCTCGTCGGCATCGCTGACGCGGCTTTCATCCCATTGCGGGACCTCGGCGATGCGCCAGGTGCCCGCTGACAACTCCCGTTCGATATCCTCGGCGGCCGAGCGGCCCAGCACCAGGCATTCCAGCAGCGAATTGCTGGCCAGGCGATTGGCCCCATGCAGCCCGGTATAGGCCGTCTCGCCGACCGCATACAAGCCTGGCAGGTCGGTGCGGCCGGCCATGTCGGTCACCACGCCGCCGCAGGTGTAGTGCGCTGCCGGCACCACCGGGATGGGCTGGCGCGTGATATCGATGCCGAACTCCAGGCAGCGCGCCTGGATGGTCGGGAAGTGCTCGGCGATGAAGGCCGGGCTTTGATGGCTGATGTCCAGGTCCACATGGTCCAGTCCGCGCTTCTTCATCTCGAAATCGATGGCACGCGCCACGATGTCGCGCGGCGCCAGCTCGGCACGCTCGTCGTGCTCCGGCATGAAACGCTGGCCCGCCAGAGCACCCGCCGATGCCGGCAGCTTGAGCAAGGCCCCTTCGCCGCGCAAGGCCTCGCTGATGAGGAAGGATTTTGCGTAAGGGTGATACAGGCAGGTCGGATGGAACTGGATGAATTCCATGTTGGCCACCCGGCAGCCGGCGCGCCAGGCCATGGCGATGCCGTCGCCGGTGGCTGAATCGGGATTGGAAGTGTAGAGATACCGGTGGCTGAATCGGGATTGGAAGTGTAGAGATACCCCTTCCCGGCCCCGCCCGTGGCCAGCACCGTGCGGCCGGCCGCAATGGCCAGCACACGGCCGCTGGCCGTGTCCTGCACATGGACGCCCAGGCAGCGCGGCTCAGCCTCGGGATCGAGCTTGCGCGCGTGGATCAGGTCGATGGCGCAGTGATGCTCCAGCAGCGTGATGTTGGGGTGGGCGCGCACGCGCTGCTCCAGCGTCACCTGCACGGCGTGGCCGGTGGCATCAGCGGCGTGGATGATGCGGCGCTGGCTGTGGCCGCCTTCGCGGGTGAGGTGATAGCCCAGCTCGGCGCTGTCGTCGCGAGTAAAGGGCACGCCCTGCGCGATCAGCCACTCGATGGCCTCGCGTCCATGTTCGACGATATAGCGGGTGGCGCTTTCATCGCACAGGCCGGCACCGGCCACCAGCGTATCGTCGATATGCTGGGCGTGGCTGTCGCCCGAATCGAGCACGGCAGCAATGCCGCCTTGTGCCCAGTTGCTGGCCCCGTCCAGCAGCTCGCCTTTGGAAACGACCACCACCTGGTACTTCTCTGCCAGATGGAGGGCCACGGAAAGACCGGCCAGACCGCTGCCGAGGATGGCGACATCACACTTCATGATCGTGAGCAAAGCTGCTGTTGTGGAGGGAGACGGTGATTATAGCGGCATGCCGCGGGCATATCGTTTATATCGTTTCTGGCTCCCCGGCGAGGTATTTGCCCGCATAAAACAAAACGGGCTCCGATTTTCGTCGGAGCCCGTTCATGTCATGCGACTGAGCGCAAGATCACTGCGGAATCACCGGCTTGACCTTGGCCGCAGCCTGCTTGGCGCGGATGCGTGCGGTTTCGACGCTGTCACCGGAAGCCAGGGCCACGCCCATGCGGCGGCGGGCGAAGGATTCCGGCTTGCCGAACAGGCGAATGTCGGCGCCCGGGATGCGCAGCGCTTCAGCCACGCCATCGAAGGCGATGCCACGGGCGTCATGCTGGCCGTAGATCACGGCGGAGGCACCGGGACTCCGGAGGGCGGTATTGACCGGCAGGCCGAGGATGGCCTTGGCGTGCAGTTCGAACTCGCTCTGCACCTGGCTGACCATGGTGACCATGCCGGTGTCATGCGGACGCGGGCTGACTTCGGAGAACCAGACCATGTCGCCCTTGACGAACAGTTCCACGCCGAACAGGCCCAGGCCGCCGAGATTCTCGGTGACCTTGCGGGCGATGTCGCGGGCCTTTTCCAGGGCGGCGCTGGGCATGGGGTGCGGCTGCCACGATTCGACGTAGTCACCCTTGACCTGGACGTGGCCGATGGGGTCGCAGAAGCTGGTGATGGTGTCGCCGTTTTCGTTGAGCGAGCGCACCGTCAGCAGGGTGATTTCATAGTCGAAGTCGATGAAGCCTTCGACGATCACGCGGCCGGAGTCGACCCGGCCACCGGCGGCGGCGTAGTTCCAGGCGGCTTCGATTTCGTCGGGGCCGTCGATCTTGGACTGGCCCTTGCCGGAAGACGACATGACCGGCTTGATCACGCAGGGGAAGCCGATCTGGTCAATGGCCGCCTTGAGTTCGTCCAGGCTGTCGGCGAAGCGGTAGGGCGAGGTTGCCAGGCCCAGGGTTTCGCCGGCCAGTCGGCGGATGCCTTCGCGGTTCATGGTCAGCCAGGCAGCGCGCGCGGTCGGGATCACGCGGGCACGGCCGGCTTCTTCCAGCTTGACCAGGGTCTCGGTGGCAATGGCCTCGATCTCGGGCACGATCAGGTCGGGCTGCTCCTGCTCGATCAGTGCGGCCAGCGCGGCACCGTCGGTCATGTTGATCACATGGGCGCGATGGGCGACCTGCTGGCCAGGGGCGTTCTCATAACGGTCAACGGCAATGACTTCCACGCCCAGGCGTTGCAGGGCGATGATGACTTCCTTGCCGAGTTCGCCGGAGCCCAGCAGCATGACTTTGGTAGCGGAAGGAGACAGCGGAGTGCCGAGTCGGATTGGTTTTTTCATATCGGGGGGAGTGTGTCAGCGAGGGGCGCTGATGCAGTGCGAGAATCGATCACGGGCGGACGATACCAAATCTTGCAGGGTTTGGACAGTCGCAATATACCTAGTTCTGGCAAGAAGTATCGGCGAAAAATTGCTTATTTTTCCTTTGGGAAATGAATTTTGGCTACGGTACCGAAGCGGATCGAATAACGTCGGTCTTTTCTCGCGTTTTTGCAGCGAATGAACGCTACCGAGCACGTTTCCTGCGAGACGGGATTTTGGCTCTGGACGAGTTTGAATTGTTGCACCAAATTCGGCTATCTCAACATAAAAGAGAATATCCATGTCCAAGACAGATCAACCGCCATTTCTTTCGAGCAAATCTTTGGCGCCCACCTTGCGCGCTGCCCTGCAGCCATACAGCCCTGAAGCAGAGGTCCCTGAATTAGTGAACGGTGTGGCGGAGCCTGGCGGCCATCTGCGAATGGGCGACGCGCTCTGCCAGATGAATTGAGAGCATGGCCTCATCAATGAGGATGTGAGCGCGCTGGAGGACTTTCTTGACCGCAGTCCTGCCGAGCCGATCCGGTTCGAATGATCGCACCCGTATTCATGGAGGCTGCCAGCCTTTGACACCGCCTGCAAGGGCGAGCTGCTCAGTAGTCCAGCTCCAGGTCCAGCATCACCCCCGACAAGGCCTTCCCATGCGCATCCAGCGCCAGTGACCGGGTAACCCCTCCGCCCAGCGCGCGTTGCATCACGAAGTTCAGTGCGCCCAGATGCGGCAGCGCGTGGCGCACCACTTCCCCATGGACCACGCCGGCAAAATGCACACGCACGCGTTCGGCCGTCAGGGTACGCTCCAGCAGCGCATAGTCCTCCTGCCGATAGGCGATTACGGAGATATTCGATATGTCGCCTTTGTCCCCGGCACGTGAATGAGCAATTTCTCTTAGCAGCATCTCAGGCCTCCTCGATGAAAACGGATGGATGCACCAGCGTGCGCGGCAGCAGCAGCGACAGCGCGGCGATGACTTCGCGGGCCGACTTGGTGGCACCACCGCCACCGGCCGGGCCGTTGGTATAAAGCGTCTCGACTTCGTTGCCGATGCGGACCGCCTCTTTCATGCTGGCCGTGCGGCCGGTCACACGTAGGCGGACTTCGTGTGGCTCGGGCGCATGCGCTGACATCTGTTCACCGGCAATGGCATTGATGCCGATCAGGTCCACGCGCAGTTCTTCGGTCTGCACGCCCGTGAGCGTCAGGCGCTCGCGCACGATCTCGCCAGCCAGTTGCGCGCGCGCTTGCGCGCCTGGCCCGGCATACGAGATCTGACCTTCGCCAATGAAGCTGTCGCGGTAGCCCAGTGTGGTCTTGAGCGTCTGCGGTCGCGCACGGCCACGGCCGCCGGTGACGGCCACGCGGTCCGGCCCGACCTCTTCGATGCGGACTTGTGAGAAATCGGCAATCACATCCGGCGTGAAGTAGGCGCTCGGATCATGGATCTCATAGAGCAATTGCTCCTTGCAGGTGCGGGCCGTGATTTGTCCTCCGGATCCTGCCACCTTGGTGATGACGGCACTGCCATCGGCCTTCACTTCGCCAATCGGAAACCCCAGCCGCGCCAGTCCGGCCACGTCCTTCTTGCCGGGATCAGCAAAATAGCCACCGGTAATCTGTCCGGCACACTCCAGCAGGTGGCCGATGAGGGTGCCCTGGCCGAGCTTGTCCCAGTCATCGGCGGCCCAGCCGAATTCGTGTACCAGCGGTGCCAATACCAGCGCGGGATCGGCCACGCGGCCGGTGATGATGACCTGGGCACCGGCCTGCAGGGCTTCGACGATGGGGGCGATGCCCAGATAGGCATTGGCCGAGATGAGGCGGCTACCGAGGGATGCGACCGGCTGGCCATTGTCCTCGATGCGCCATTCGTCCTGCTGCACGGCCTCCAGCACGTCGTCTCCTGCCACGGCTGCTACTTTCAGTCCGCTCAGTCCCAGTTCACGCGCGATCTCGCGCACGCGTTGCGCCGCCGCCAACGGATTGGCCGCGCCCATGTTGGTGATGATCCGGATGCCCTGGGTGGCGCAGGTCTTGAGTACCGCATGCATGCGTTCGGCCAGAAGCGGGTCGTAACCCTTGCTCGGGTCTGACAGCCGCGCTTGCTGGCCGATGGCGATGGTGCGCTCGGCCAGGCATTCGAAAATCAGGTAATCCAGCTGGCCGTGTTCGGCCAGTTCGGCGGCCGGCTCGATGCGGTCGCCTGAATAGCCGGCACCAGCGCCGATGCGCACGGTGCGCTGTGGATCTTGGGTCATGCGCTTCTCCAAAACAGGGTGTTGCACTTCCGGTGGCCCGCGCTCAGAACAGCGGGAACAGCCCCAGTACCACGCAGGCGATGGTCATCACCACGGAGGCACCGAAGAGGAAGGGGATGGTGTATTTCTGGTGGTCCGCCAGTTCGATCCCGGCCAGGCCGCATACGAGGAAGGTGGCGGGCGTGAGCGGGCTGACCGGGAAACCGGTCGTCATCTGGCCCAACAGTGCCGCCTGGGCCACCTGGATGGTCGGTACGCCCAGCATGTGGCTGACCTCGGCGATCACCGGCAGCACGCCGAAGTAGAAGGAATCGGGATCGAACAGCAGCGACAGCGGCATCGACAGCACCCCCAGCACCACCGGAATATGGCCGGCCATCTCGGGCGGCACGAAGCCGACGGCGGTCTTGGCCATGGCCGAGAGCATGCCTGACTTGGTCATGATGCCGGTGAACACGCCCGCCGCAAACAGGATGCTGGCCATCAGCAGGGCCGCCTTGGCATGGGCGTCGATGCGCTCGCGCTGCATGGCCACATCGCGGTAATTGATCATCAGCGCCAGCACCACGCCGATCATGAACATCACCACCGGATCGACCTTGCCGCTGATCATCACACCCAGCACGAAGACCGTCAGCACGATGTTGGCCCAGAAATTCTGCGGGCGACGGATCTTCAGTTGCGCTTCGCTCAGCTCATGCTGCTGCACGAAATCGACCGTCGATCCCTTGCCCAGCCCGAGTCGGCTCTCTTCCTTCAGGCCCAGCAGATACGAGGCAATGAACACGAAGGCCAGCCCCACCAGCTGCACCGGCACCAGCGGCGTGAAAATGTCCGAGACCGGGATGTGCAGCGCCGCCGAGGCGCGGATCATGGGCCCGGTCCACGGCAGGAAATTCACGCCCGCCGCCATCGAGGCCACGCAGGCCAGGATGCGCTTGTCGATGCCCAGCCGCGTGTACAGCGGCAGCATGGCGGGGATGGTGATGAGGAAGGTCACCGCACCCGAACCATCCAGGTGGATCAGCAGCGCCAGCAGCGCCGTGCCCGGTACGATGCGGGTAGGGCGGCTGCCCACGGTCTTGAGGATGCGGCTGATGATCGGGTCCAGCATGCCGGCATCGGTCACGATACCGAAGAACAGGATCGCAAAGACGAACATGCCGGCCACCGGCGCAATGGCGGTCACGCCCTGGACGATGAACTTGGAAGTCTGCAAGCCGAAACCGCCGACCAGCGCGGCAATGATGGGGATGGCGATCAGCGCCACCAGGGGCGACATCCTCTTGGTGAGGATGGCCGTGAACAAGGATACGATCGTGACAAAGCCGAGCAGGGCCAACATGCGTGTCTCCGGTTTTTTTGATGTGATGTTCTTGTCGTGTCAGCACATCCGGTACCGGTTCGTTCTTTTTTGTGCTTCAGCTTCTGTACATGATTCCGTACAGGGTGCGCGGATGTGAGCAGGGCGAGTGTAGGTGGCGGCTGATTTTGTTGTAAAGTCGCTTTTTTCGATTGATTGATTTGTCTTTCCGCATAATCCAATCCGGCTCTCGACCATGCACGCCAACCTGTCCACGCGCCTGCTGCACGCATTCCTTGCACTGGCCGACTGCCGCCATTTCGGCCACGCGGCCGAGCGCTGCCATGTGTCGCAGTCCGCCTTCAGCGCCATGATCCAGAAGCTGGAAACAGCAACCGGCGCGCGCCTGTTCGAACGCGATACCCGCAACGTGAGCCTCACGCCCGAAGGTGAAGTCTTTGTCGAAGTGGCACGCCAGCTGGTCGCGGACATGGAGGCGGCGTTGGCGGACATGAACGATTACGTCGCACGGCGCAAAGGCAGGGTGGCCATCGCGGCCTTGCCATCGCTGGCGGCGGGGTGGCTACCGCCGGTGCTGGCGGCATACCGGCAACGCCATCCGGGTGTAGCGGTGGAATTGTTCGATGCCATTTCTGATCACTGCCTGGACCTGCTGCGCCAGGGCAAGGCGGATATCGCGCTCACCGCGCCAGGCCCCAATCTGCTGGAGTTCAGTACTCAGCCCCTGTGCGCCGACCCGTTCTATCTGGTCTGCCGCAAGGACCATCCGCTGGCAGGCAAGCGCCGCGTCAAGGTGGCGCAACTGGCCGGGTGCGAAATGATCCATCTGGCGCGCTCCACCAGCGTGCGCCAGCATCTGGATGCGGTCCTGCGCCCCGGTGGCGTGATTCATACCGGCCTGGAGGTCGAGCATCTGGCGACCTTGGCGGCCTTGATTGAAAGCGGTCTCGGCGTGAGCGTGGTGCCGGAGCTGACGCTGTTCCAGTTCCGCCTGCCCAACCTGACCGCCATCCCGGTCGACGCGCCCGAGCTGGTGCGGCCACTGCTTATCGTCACGCCCAAGGAGCGCAGCCTGTCCATCGCCGCGCAAGGCTTGCTGGACCTGGTCCAGGCCAAGGCGCGCGCTGAAGCCGGTGCTCCCGCGCGGCGCAATCGCCCACCGCAGCGTTCCTAGAGGCGCGAGCTCGGGCTCCTTCAGTGCGCGCGACGCGGGCTGCATGGAGATAGCTTGCCTCTCGTTCCCGCAAACGAAAAACCGGGCGCAATCATGATTGCGCCCGGTCCGGGAATGCTTCGCGCTGCGCCGTCCTGCCTTGGAGGCCGGGCGGCGAGCACGTCATTGCGAGTGTTACTCGTGGATGTTGTTGCGCACGGTTTCCTTCACGAACAGCAGACCGATCACCACGGTGATCAGCGAGATCACGATCGGATACCACAGGCCGTAGTAGATGTCGCCCTTGAAGGCCACCAGTGCGAAGGAGGTGGTGGGCAGCAGGCCGCCAAACCAGCCGTTGCCGATGTGGTAGGGCATGGACATGGAGGTGTAGCGGATGCGAGTCGGGAACATTTCGACCAGGCAGGCGGCGATCGGGCCGTAGACCATGGTCACGTAGATCACCAGGATGAACAGCAGCAGCAGGACCATCGGCTTGTTGATCTGCTCCGGATCGGCCTTGCTCGGGTAACCGGCGGCCTTGATGTCGTCAGCCAGGGCCTTGGACAGTTCCTTGTCCTTGGCGGCGGCGTCTTCCTTGGACAGGCCGGCGGCATCATACGAGGTGATGACGCGGTCGCCGATCTTGACGGTGGCCACCGAACCCGGGGCGCCGGCCACGTTCTGGTAGTTCACCGAAGCGGCCGACAGCTTGGCCTTGACGATGTCGCAGGACGAGGTGAACTTCTTGGTGCCGGTCGGGTTGAACTGGAACTGGCAGCTGGCCGGGTCGGCGGTGACGATCACCGGCGACTTTTGCAGTGCGGCTTCCAGCGCCGGGTTGGCGAAGTGGGTCAGGCCGTTGAAGATCGGGAAGTAGGTGACGGCGGCAATCAGGCAGCCACCCAGGATGATGGGCTTGCGGCCGATCTTGTCCGACAGCGAACCGAAGAACAGGAAGAAGGGCGTCGCCAGCAGCAGCGCGGCGGCGATCAGGATGTTGGCGGTCGGGCCATCCACCTTCAGGGTCTGGGTCAGGAAGAACAGGGCATAGAACTGGCCGGTGTACCACACCACGGCTTGACCGGCGGTCAGGCCGACCAGCGCCAGGATCACCAGCTTGAGGTTCTTCCATTGGCCGAAGGCTTCGGTCAGCGGGGCCTTGGAGGTCTTGCCCTCGGCCTTCATCTTCAGGAAAGCCGGGGACTCGTTCATGGACATGCGGATCCACACCGAGATGGCCAGCAGCAGGATGGAGACCAGGAAGGGAATGCGCCAGCCCCAGTCGGCGAAGGCGGCTTCACCCACGGCCGTACGCACACCCAGGATCACCAGCAGCGACAGGAACAGGCCCATCGTGGCAGTGGTCTGGATCCACGCGGTGAAGGCGCCGCGGCGGCCTTCCGGCGCGTGCTCGGCCACGTAGGTGGCAGCTCCGCCGTATTCACCGCCCAGCGCCAGACCCTGCAGGATGCGCAGGATGATCAGGATGATCGGGGCGGTGATGCCGATCGAGTTGTAGTTGGGCAGCACGCCGACGATGAAGGTCGAGGCCCCCATGATCAGGATGGTCACCAGGAAGGTGTACTTGCGGCCGACCAGGTCACCCAGGCGGCCGAACACCAGCGCGCCGAAGGGGCGCACGATGAAACCGGCTGCGAAGGCCAGCAGGGCGAAGATGAAGGCGGTGTTGGGATCGGTGCCGGCAAAGAACTGCTTGGCGATGATGGCAGCCAGCGAACCGTACAGGTAAAAGTCATACCATTCGAAAACGGTGCCTAGCGAGGAGGCGAAGATGACTTTCCTCTCCTCCGGGGTGATGCCGCGCGCAGTCGTATTGACTGATGCTGTGGTCATGTCTGTCTCCTTGGTTTTAATGAGTGTGCTACTGCATGGGATGCAACCAGATACTCGGGGCAACAATGCAACAGATGGCCGAATGGGGCGTTATGCAAGAACGCACCGGAGAACAGAGCATGCAGAGCATGAAACATCGACACCCCTCGCTTCCCCGTCTGACACAAACCGCGATATTGGCTTCGCATTGCTTGCGTAAGGACCCACTTGTCCATGCGGCGAGTGTGCGACGCCAAACTTACGCAGGACTTGCTCCAAACTTACACAAGCTTACAGCGCAGCAAGTCGATTTCTGGTTGCGATGCAGCAGCAAAAAGCCCATCAGCCAAGGCCTTGCGGGGTAGTGGCGGATATTGCGGCGCAGCGACTGCAGCGCGCGGCTCGCCTTTTGGGGAGGATGCTCAAAAAGATTTTTCTGTCAGGAATCAGCACGGGCAAGTGAAGCATCGTGCCAGGCATGCGGATCAGCGGCAGGCCCTCCCGGGCGGGACGGCAGGCGGGACGGCGGTGACAGGGCGGCATCACCGCCCTGTCACCGCTCAGGTGCGGGGATCAGGCCAGCGCGGTGGCCGGGGTTGCTTGCGCTGTCGGTGTGGGCAGGCTGTCGCCCTCCAGCAGCGCCTTGACCACGCGTTCGCCCAGGCCCAAGCCAACGCTCATGCCGATGCCGGTATGCATCAGTACCACCGAGGTGTGGTCGTCGATGGCCAGGGCCGAGAACGGGCCCGGTCCCTTGCTGCCATAGACGCCTTGCCAGCGCTCGATCACCTGCACGCGCGAAGCCAGGGTATGTTCGACCAGGCCGATCAGCAGTTCATCGATTTCCTCACTGTTGAACGGGGGCGAATCGGTACCGTAGTGATGCGAATCGCCGACGATGAGCTCCTGATACGGCGTCGGGCTGACCAGCAGGTGGATGCCATGCTTGTTGAGCAGCGGGGCCTTGGCCTCGATCTCGGCGTGCACCGCGCGGGCGGTCGGCAGGTCCGAGAAAGCGCCGTAGTGGGTGCAGGACAGGCCGGTCAGCACGGCATGGGTCAGCGGTACCGTTTCCTCGGTCTTCAGGCGCAGCATCTGCAGGCGGCATTGCTTCAGGTTCATCGGCTGCAGGCGGTCAGCGAAGAGCGTCAGGTAATCGTGGCCGGAGCACACCACCACGCGCTCGGCGCGGAATTCACCGGCCGTGGTCGAGAGGCGGCCGTCGGCGGTGCCATGCACCAGGGTATTGAAGCGGAAATGCACGCCCTGCGAATGCAGGTAGGCCACCAGGGCCGGCATGGCTTCGCGCGAGTACAGCTGCAGGTCTTCGGTGCCGTGCAGGGCCGAGCGGTGATGGCTGAAACGGCCGTTGTAGAGCGTATCCAGCTTGTCGCCTTCGAGCAGGGAGGCGCGGTAGTCGTACTGGCGTGCGCGCACGGTCATGAATTCCAGCAGCACGTCGTGTTCGGCCTCGCTGCGGGCAAACAGCAGGGTGCCAGCTTCACGGGCGCTGAAATGCGCGCGCGCTGCCAGGTGCAGCCAGAGGGCGCGGCTTTCGCGGGCCAGGTCCAGCATGATGCCGGGCGGCTGGCCGGTCACCAGGCCCATGCCGAAGTTGCGTACGGACGCGCCCAGCGGCGTGCCGGTGCGTTCGAAGACGGCTACCTTGAGGCCGCGCTTGACGGCAGCATAGGCGTGGGCGAGGCCAAGGATACCGGAGCCGACCACGGCCAGGTCGAAGTGCTGCGGATCGTGTTCTGAGAGGGAATTGTTCATGGGAAGTGCTCCATCGGAGTCAGTTGCGAGATGTCGTGCGGCGTCTTGTGCGGGGACGCTCTGGCGGCGTCCTGCGGTCCTCTCCGTGCGCCGTCACGGTGCGGCCCGAAAGCATCGGGCCCGTGACGGCGCGGTATTGCGGGCAAGTCCTGGAATTACTGCTTCTTCTCCGACTTGCTTTCGTAACGCTTGCTCCACTCGGTCAGGATGCGGTCACGGCTGGTGCTGGCCCAGGTGAAGTCGTTCTTGATCAGGCGCTTTTCATAGTCGGCCGGCAGCAGTTCGTCCGGCTTGGCCACGCCAGGAATGGCGACCACGGCGAAGTTCTTTTCATACAGGGCCATGGCTTCCTTGCTGGCGGAGAAATCGGCCAGCTTCTTGGCGGCTTCCAGATTCTTGGTGCCCTTGACGATGGCGGTGGCTTCGATATCCCAGCCCAGGCCTTCGGACGGCAGGATCACGTCGATCGGTGCGCCTTCCTTCTTGGTCTTGACGGCACGGTACTCGAAGGCGATGCCGATCGGGAATTCACCGGTGGCGGCCTGCTTGCAGGGCTTGGAGCCGGAGTGGGTGTACTGGCCGATGTTCTTGTGCAGGGCGTCCATGTAGGCCCAGCCTTTTTCTTCACCCATCATCTGCAGCCAGGCCGAGACATCCAGGTAGCCGGTGCCGGACGAGGCCGGATTGGGCATGACGATCTTGCCGGCATAGACCGGCTTGGTCAGGTCAGCCCAGGAGGTCGGCTTGGGCAGGCCCTGCTTTTGCGCTTCCACGGTGTTGAAGCAGATGGCCGAAGCCCACACGTCCATGCCGACCCAGGCCGGCGGATTGGCGGCGCTGCGGTACTTGGCGTCGATGGCCGACAGGCCTTGCGGAGCGTACGGGGTCAGCATGCCTTCCTTGTCCAGCAGGGCCAGGCTGGTGGCGGCCAGGCCCCAGATCACGTCAGCCTGCGGGTTGGCTTTTTCGGCCAGCAGCTTGGCGGTGACGATGCCGGTGGAGTCGCGCACCCACTTGATCTCGATGTCCGGGTTGGCCTTCTGGAACGCGGCCTGGTAAGCCTTGATCTGGTCGGCTTCGAGGGCGGTGTAGACGGTCAGCGTGGTAGCGGCGTGGGCCTGGGCCGAGAACAGCAGGCCGGCACCGATCACCGATGCGAACAGGGAAAACAGCTTGGTTTTTTTCATGATGGCCTTCGTCAGTGAATGGCTGGGTTGAAAACGCGTCGGGGACGCAAGGTGGAGAAATCGTAGGGTTGCCGGTCTGGCTCAATGCGCACGTCCACGGCGCCAGGCCTGGGCTCGCGCCAGCCAGCGGCTGCCGGCCAGGTGCATGAGCAGCGAGGCCGCAGCCGAGGTCAGCAGGATCAGCGTGGACATGGCGGCCGCCGGGCCGACATCGCCGGCGTCGTCCATGTTCAACACCGCCACCGAGGCCAGTACCGTATCCGGGCGATACAGGAAGATCACCGCCGACACCGTGGTCATCGAGGACACGAACAGGTAGCGGAAGATCTCCAGCATCTGCGGCAGGCACAGCGGCACCGTCACGCGCAGGAAGGTCTGCAGCAGCGGCACCTTCAGCGACAGCGAGGCCGCTTCGAATTCAGGATCGAGCTGCTTGAGCGCGGTGACGGCGGTGAGATGGGCCGTGGTGTAGAAGTGCACGATGGAGCAGAGCACCAGCAGCGTCATGGTCCCGTAGAGGAAATTGAACGGGTTGGACGGATGGTTGAAGAACAGCAGGCTACCCAGGCCCAGCACCAGCCCGGGCACGGCCATCGGCAGGAAACTCAGCATGCGCAGCAGGGGTGCGAGCCAGGCCTGGCCACGCGTCTTTTCCATCAGCCAGGCACCGGTGAAGATGACCAGGGTCCCGGCCACGCTGGTGCCGCAGGCCAGTTTCAGGCTGTTCCAGTAGGCCAGCCAGCCGCCGCCATCCATGTTGTCGAAGTCGTAGTGCTGCAGCGTCAGTTGCAGGTTGTAGGGCCACAGCTTGACCAGGGATGCCCCCATGGCCACTACGATCATCATCAGGATGGCCGCCGCAATCAGGGCCACCGCCAGCAGGTTGATGCCATCACGGCGCCAGTCGGGGCGGGGAACGTAAGCTTCGGAGCGGCTGCTCATGGTGGCGCGCTGGCGGCGCTGCAGCCAGGCGTCGAGGGCAAAGGTCAGCAGGGCCGGCACCAGCAGCAGCAAGCCGATCAGCGCACCGCGTCCGAACTGCTGCTGGCCGACCACCGCCTTGTAGGCTTCCACGGCCAGCACGCTGTAGGCGCCGCCGGTGATCTTGGGCACGCCGAAGTCGGTAATGGTGAGCGTGAACACCAGGCAAAGCGCACCGAAGATGCCGTAGCGCGTGGCCGGCAGGGTGACGGTGGTGAATATGCGCCAGCGCGATGCGCCCATGGCGTGCGCCGCGTCGTACAGACGGCCATCGGCCTGCGACAGCGCCGACAGCAGGATCATCATGGCATGCGGGAAGGTGTAGAACACTTCACCCAGCAGGATGCCCCAGAAGCCGTAGATGCTGCCATCCATCCACTCCTTGAACAGGCCCTGGTTGCCGAACAGGTAGATCAGTGCGATGCCGGGCAACAGCGACGGCGCCAGCAGCGGCAGCAGGCCGATACCGCGCCACAGGCCCTTGAAGGGAATGCAGGTGCGCTGCAGGGCGTAGGCGAACACATAGGCCAGCGGTACCGTCACCACGGCGGTCACCGTGGAGACCCACAGGCTGCGCCCCAGCATGGGCAGGAAATTGATGTTGGCGAACAGTGTCACGAAAGGCTGGCTGCCCGCCCAGCTGCCCTCGGGCGTCAGGACAGCTTGCGCCAGGATGAACAGCAGCGGTCCGCCCAGACCCAGCAGGAGCAGGGCCAGCAGCAGCCATTTCATCACGCCGGGCAGCCACTGGCTGCGGTCGGTCAGGGAACGCCGCGCCGCTGGGGCGCCAGCTTGGGTGCGATCGCGCGCCAGGGCAGGCATGGGGGAGGTGGGCGGCAAGGAAGATTGCATCGTCATGAACGGTCCGGCTCAGGCAAAGACCTGCAGGGCCTGGCGCGGCAGCGCTACCCACAGGTCTTCCTGGGTGGGCAGGTCGGCCAGGCGCTCATGCGATTCGCCGCTGACATCGGCTAGCAGCGTCTGGCCCGGCAGGGCGTCGGCAGCCAGGGCCAGGCGATAGCGGTTGCCGAGATAGATGCGATCGATCACGCGTGCCTGGAAGCGGTTGGCGCAGGACTCGGTGGCAAACAGTTCCACGGCTTCGGGGCGGCAGAACAGGCGACCGGTTTGCAGCTCCGCTTCTTCCGGACGGACTTCGAAGCGCAAGGCACCAACCGTGACCTGCGAACCCGAGATGCGCGAAAACGGCAGCCAGTTGGCGTGGCCGATGAAGTCCGCCACGAAAGGCGTGGCCGGGCGACGGTAGATCTCGGCGGGCGTGCCGAACTGTTCGATGCGGCCATGCTGCATGACGGCGATGCGGTCGGCCATGACCATGGCTTCTTCCTGATCGTGCGTGACCATCAGGGTCGTGATCCGGAACTGCTTCTGCAGGCGGCGGATTTCCAGTTGCAGGTGTTCGCGCACCTGCGCATCCAGGGCCGAGAGCGGTTCGTCGAGCAACAGCAGCGAAGGCGAGGGGGCCAGCGCGCGCGCCAGGGCCACCCGTTGCTGCTGGCCGCCGGAAAGCTGGCCGGGATACTTGGGTTGGCTGCCGGCCAGGCCGACCATGGACAGCATTTCCGTAACCCGTTCCTGGCGTGCCTGACGCTTCATGTTGCGCAGGCCATAGGCGACGTTGTCGGCCACGGTCAGGTTCGGGAAGAGGGCGTAGGACTGGAACAGGATGCCGTAATCGCGCGATTGCGGCGGCAGATCGGAAATATCGCGGCCACCGGCGAAGATCTGGCCGGCATCCTGGCGCTCCAGGCCGGCGATGGTGCGCAGCAGGGTGGTCTTGCCGCAGCCCGAGGGACCCAGCAGGCAGACCATCTCGCCTTGGCGCACTTCCAGCGAAACGCCGTCCAGCGCGGTGAAGGCGCCGAAGCGCTTGTCGATGCCGCGCACCGACAGGAAACGCTCGTTGCCGTCGGTGTCATCAGGCGGGCAAACCGGCATCGCAAGGGCGGCGGCGGAAGAGGGTGTCTGCATCATTTCGGAGGGTTTCCAGCTGGTTCGCGATGTTGCCCAAAGGCAGTCCCCATGCGGACTTTCGCCGGATGGACTGGCCCGTTCAGAGGCAAGCGGATGGTACGGGCCAAATATGACTGCTGGATGACACCCCCTGCTGTGATAGCAGCCCGGAATCCTTGCTATAGATTGAAGCTATGGATCATCTTGGAAGCTCTCGCGGCGAGGGAATCCGGGCGGCGCAACGCTGTCCAAATTCGGTCAGATCATTCATTGACGCCATGCGGCGAGTGAAGCAAGATCGGACAGTGATCAGGAGGAAAAAATGAACAAATACGGTAGGCCTGCCCGCCGGCCGGGCGTGCGCCTGGCGATGTCGGGCGTGGGCATTGCTGCCATGCTGGCGGCCTGCTCCGCACCCGAGAGCACCCAGCAGGAGCGCGATGCGCTGGCGCGCTCCCTGATCGAGCAGAAGAAGACCACCGAGGATGCCACCTCCACCGCCACCACGGTCGACGGCTACAAGGTCGACCTGGCCAAGCGCATTTCCCAGGTCAATTTCACCAGTGTCTACGTGGAACGCCCGCAGGCCTTGCTGCGCTCGGTGATCGTCATCAAGTACGTGATCGATGGCGACGGCAATCTGGTCAAGAGCGAGATCCTGCGCAGCAACCGCGACAAGCACGCCGAAGCCAGCGCCTTGGGCAGCCTGAAATCGGCCGCTCCCTTCCCCAAGCCGCCGCCGGCGCTGCTCAAGCAGGGTCGCATCGAACTGTCGGAGAGCTGGCTGTTCAACAACGACGGCCGCTTCCAGTTGCGCAGCGTGGCCCTGGCCCAGATGGACCGCTAGCGGCAGCCCTGCCAAAGATGCCGCCCGGCATTGGCATGTGTATAATGTCGCGCGAGCACGACGGTGTGCGTTGTGTCTCCCGGGCCTGACGGGCCTGCGCCGGATCAGGGCGAACGCGAGTTCGCCTTTTTTCTTATGGGCGCGCACCAGCGGCAGTCTGCGCTGAACCCCGCTGTCCTTCATTGACCAGATCGTTTATTGATTGGCTATACATGTTTGATTTCATTCGTACTCACCAGCGTCTGATGCAGTTCCTGCTGCTGCTGTTCATCTTCCCGTCGTTCGCTTTCTTCGGCCTGGAAGGCTACAGCCGCCTGACCGACGACAACGGCGTGGCCAAGGTGGCCGGCCAGACCATCACCAAGGAAGAGTGGGACGCCGCGCATCGCCAGCAGCTGGACCGCATGCGCCAGGTGTATGGCAATCAGTTCGACAGCAAGATCTTCGACAGCCCGCAGGCGCGCCGCGCCATCCTCGACAACCTGATCGCCCAGCGCGCCCTGGGTGCCGAAGTGGTGGCCAGCAAGCTGGTGGTGCCGGACCAGGTGCTGCAGCAAAGCATCCTGCAGATCCCCGGCCTGACCAAGCCGGACGGCAGCTTTGACAACGAGCAGTACCGCGTGCTGCTGGCCGCGCAGGGCATGACCCAGAAATCCTACGAAGCCGGCCTGCGCCGCGAGATGGCCCTGCAGCAGCTCAACGCCGCCATCCAGACCACCGCCTTCGCCCCCAAGACCGTGGCCGAGAACCTGTCCAGCCTGAACGACCAGGAGCGCACGGTCCAGATGCTCAACTTCAAGCCGGACAGCTACGCTGGCCAGGCCAAGGTGACCGACGAGCTGCTCAAGGCCTATTACGACAAGAACGGTGCCCGTTTCGAGACCCCGGAACAGGCCGACATCGAGTACGTGGTGCTGGATGCTGCCGCCGTGGCCGCCCAGGCCAGCGTCACCGATGACGACATCAAGGCTTACTACGAGCAGAACCAGAAGCAGTACGCCACCGAAGAACAGCGTCGCGCCAGCCACATCCTGATCACCGTCAAGAAGGATGCGTCGGCCGCCGACAAGGCTGCCGCCAAGACCAAGGCCGAAGGCCTGGTGGCGCAGCTGCGCAAGAACCCGGGCGACTTCGCCAAGCTGGCCAAGGCCAATTCGCAGGATCCCGGCTCGGCCGACAATGGCGGCGACCTGGGTTACTTCAGCCGTGGCGCGATGGTCAAACCCTTCGCCGATGCCGCTTTCAGCCTGAAGCAGGGCGAGATCAGCGATCCGGTCGAGTCTGACTTCGGCTATCACGTCATCGAAGTGACCGGCATCAAGCCAGCCGCCGTCAAGCCGCTGGAGTCGGTCAAGGCCGAGATCGGAGCCGAGATCAAGAAGCAGATCGCCGCCAAGAAGTATTCCGAAATGGCCGACCAGTTCAACAACCTGGTCTATGAAAACGGCGACAGCCTCAAGGCCGTCTCCGACAAGCTCAAGCTGAAGATCCAGACCGCATCGGGCGTGACCCGCAATCCGAATCCGGCTGCCGGCGCTGCGCCGTACAACAATGGCAAGTTCCTGGCCGCGCTGTTCACCGACGACGTGATCAAGGCCAAGCACAATACCGAAGCCGTGCAGACCGCCCCCAACACCCTGGTGGCCGGCCGCATGACCAGCTACAAGCCGGTGGCCAAGCGTCCGTTCGAGGAAGTCAAGGCCGATGTGCAGAAGGCCGTTCTGTTGGCCGAAGAGCAGTCGCTGGCGGTCAAGGCCGGCCAGGAACGCCTGGCCCAGTTGCAAGCCAAGGATGATGCGACTGGTTTCAGCGACGCCAAGGTGGTCTCGCGCGTGAAGTCCGAGGGCTGGACCCAGGAAGCCTTCAACGCCGTCATGAAGGCCGATACCGCCAAGCTGCCGGCCTACGTCGGTACCGAGACCCCGGGCATGGGCTACCAGATCTACCGCATCACCAAGGTGGAACAGCCCAAGACGGTCGACACCGCGCGCCGCAAGGCCGAGCAGGAACAGATCACCGCTGCCTTGTCGCAGCAGGAAGCGCTGGGTTACCTGGACTATCTGCGCGAGAAGGCCAAGACCAAGCTGTTGAAGGGCGCCGCCGCCGTCAGCGCGGATGACGCCGCCAAGTAAGGTCAAGGGCATGGCCCGCCTTTGGGGCAATGCATGCACGTGGCGCACCAGGATCGTGAATCGGTGTGCAGTGCCGCCCCAAGGCGGGGAATTGTCGGCATGACTGCCACAATTTACTAAAAAATTTACACGGGCCGCTTTTCCAGCGGCCCTTTTTGTTTCATCATGGACACCGGCGCTGCATTCGAGCGGGATGCACAAGGGAGCCGGCACCGGGGAATCCGCTTCATTTCTTCCATCGTCGTTGGCGTTTCGTCAGCTTTCCACCCAGCGGGAAAAGTCAGTATTTGTGCTGTCGAGATGAATTTCCTGTCATCCGCGCGTCATGTTGCGCCGTTTCGGAAACAAACGGCTGCCGTACTTGTTGTCGCTTTCTCCAGTCGACATTCGAAAAGCATCGCAGGGGGTATTTCCACGAGGAGTGCGTCCGATGCGAGTCTTGCCCTGAATACGACCACGTTTTTATGCCTGCCCCAGTCCTGATCATACAAACCGGCGATGCCAATCCCGCCCTCAAGACCAACTACGGTGGTTACGCCGACCAGATAGGCTGCGCCGCCGGCCTGTGCCACACCGAGATCGAAGTCGTGACCGTCTATGAAGGGCAGCGCCCGTCCTGCCCGCGCAGCTACCGGGCAGTCTTCATCACCGGCTCACCGGCCATGGTGACCGACAAGGAAGACTGGAGCGAGCGCACCGCCGAATGGATCCGCGACGCCGCCGAGCTCGACACCCCCATGTTTGGCATCTGCTACGGCCACCAGCTGCTGACCCACGCCTTTGGCGGCGAAGTCGGCTACAACCCGGCCGGCCGCGCGGCGGGCACCATGCACGTGAAGACGCTGGAATGCTGCCGCCAGGATGAATTGCTGGGCGTGCTGCCTTCGGAGTTCCCGGCCCACATGCTGCACATGCAGTCGGTGCTGCGTCCGCCCAAGGATGCCATCGTCATGGCGCGTTCGCCGATGGATCCCCACCACGTCATCAAGCACAAGCACAACGTCTATTCGACCCAGTTCCACCCCGAGTTTTCGCCGGAGTTCGTGCGGGCGCACCTGCATTACTACACCGATATCTATCGTGGCTGCGGCATCGATGCCCAGGCGCTGTGCGAGAAGGTGTGTGACACGCCGCAATCGACCGGATTGCTGCGGCGATTCCTGGAGTTGTACGCGCGGCATTGAAGCGCCTGCGCTCAATGGAATAGCCCCTGTGGCCAGCGATGGCACAGGGGCTTTGTTTTGTGTCGCAACGGAGAGGGCGCTTACTTCACCCCGACCAGCGGCTTCAGATACGGCCAGACATTGTCCAGCAGCCTGGGCTGGGCCTGTTCATTGGGATGGATGCGGTCGGCCTGGAACAGCGAAAGATCGGCGGCAATCCCCTCGAAGAAGAATGGCACCAGTGCCACCTTGTTGCTCTTGGCCAGATCCTGGTACATCCCGGCGAAGCGGCGCGTGTAGTCGGGACCGTAATTGGGCGGAATCTGCATGCCCACCAGCAGCACCTTGGCCTTTTGCTGGCGCGCCAGGTCGATCATGGCCTGCAGGTTGTCCTGGCTGGTCTTCAGCGCCAGGCCGCGCAGGGCATCGTTGGCGCCCAGTTCGATCACCAGGACCTCCGGCTTGTGCTGCGTCATCAGCGCCGGCAGGCGGTTGCGCCCGCCGATGGTGGTGTCGCCGCTGATGCTGGCGTTGACCACCCGGTAATCCGCCTTGCTCTGTTGCAGCCGTTGCTGCAGCAGGCCGGTCCAGCCGGTGCCGCGCTGCAGACCGTATTCGGCCGAGAGGCTGTCGCCGAGCACGAGCAGGTTTTTTGGGGCAGAATAAGCGCTCGTCGCCGCTACCACCAGCGCGACGCCCGCCAGCAGCCGCACTGCCGCGCCCAACAGCGCCTTGCGCCTCGCCCCTGTTCCGGACCCTCTTGCCCGATTGCCCTGCATGCCTGCTTCCGCTCCTGCCAGTTCCGCCGTCATTGCCGCCATTGAAGTCCTTCAGTTATCCAAACACGTTGCCGATGTCTCCGCGCCTGCCGGCCGGCTGACCATCCTGAGCGACATCGATTTTACCGTGGCCGCCGGGACCACGGTGGCCATCGTCGGCGCCTCCGGCTCCGGCAAGTCGACCTTGCTGGGCCTGCTGGCTGGACTGGATACGCCCAGCGAAGGTTCCGTGCGGCTCGATGGTGAAGACATCTACGCCCTCGACGAAGACGGCCGGGCCTTGCTGAGAAAGCGCAAGCTGGGGTTCGTGTTCCAGTCCTTCCAGTTGCTCGGGCACCTCAATGCCCTGGAAAACGTGATGCTTCCGCTGGAACTGCGCGGGGACAGCCAGGCCCGATCCAAGGCTGAACAGATGCTGGGCCGCGTGGGCCTGGGCAGCCGGCTGAAGCACTATCCCAAATATCTCTCCGGCGGTGAGCAGCAGCGCGTGGCGCTGGCGCGCGCCTTCGTCACCGAGCCGCCACTGCTGTTCGCGGATGAACCGACTGGCAGCCTCGATGCGGCGACCGGCGAATCGGTCATTCAGTTGATGTTCGAACTGAACCGCGAGCGCGGCTCCACGCTGGTGCTGGTAACCCATGACCCCGGTATCGCCGCCCGCTGCGAGCGCACCCTGACCATCGCGGCCGGACGGCTGGTGAAGTAATTCCGACCGCTCAGACGGATTCCATCGGATCGGCCGGCGGCAGCGGGTGCGCCCGCTTGTGTTCGATATAGGCAATGCCGATGCCGCTGGTGCAGATGATGGCAATGCCCAGCACCGTGATCTGGTCCGGGAACTGCCCGAAGACCAGCCAGCCCATGCCGCAGGCCGAGATGATCTGGGCGTAGAAGAAGGGCGTCAGTACCGAGGCTTCCGCGTGCCGGTAGGCCGAGTTCTGCAGGAAATGGCCAATGGTGCTGGTGATGCCGGTCGAGACCAGGATCGCCAGTTCCACCACCGTCGGCGTATGGCTGGTCCAGAAGAAGGGCACCAGCAGCGTCGAGACGATGCTGCCCACCAGCGCGCCATAGAACAGCGTCACCATCGGATTGTCCGCCTGGCTGGCCTTGCGGTTGAGGATGGATAGCAAGGCCTGGGTGAAGGCCGAGACCAGTCCCAGCGCCACGCCCACCGGCGGGATGTCGCCGCTGGGGCGGATCACGATCAGCATGCCCGTAAAACCGATCAGTACCGCAATCCAGCGTGACAGATAGCTGCGCTCGCCCAGCAGCCAGGGAGAAATCGCCAGCACGATCATGGGGGCGCAGAAGTTCATGGCCGTGCCTTCGGCCAGCGGCACGATCTTCAGCACCGAGAAGAAAATCAGCGTCGAGGCCAGCAGCAGTGCGCCGCGCCCCAGCTGCAGTCCCAGCCGGTTCGACTTCAGGATGCTGCGCCCGTGACGCCGCCGGTAGAGCGGTGCCAGCGTGGCCGCCATGAAGAACAGGTTGATGGTGTAGCGCATCCACGCAATCATCACCACGTGATACCCGGCCAGCGCCAGCAGCTTGCCGGCGGTATCGAGCAGGGACAGCGTCCACAGCCCCGAGATCAGGAAAATGATCCCCAGCTTATGGTTGTGGGCGATGCGGGTGTACGGCAGGACGGCGCTGGACATGGTCTCGGAGGATCTGGTTGAACACGGCACGGATGGCCGGGATGAATTCGCTGGCGGTCAGCCCCACCGGCCCCTGGCCGGCAGCCACCAGCTGGTCGGCGGCGGCGCCATGGATCCAGGTGGCGGCCAGTGCCGCGGCACGGGTCGGCCAGCCCTGCGCCAGCAGTGCGCCGCACAGGCCTGACAGCACGTCGCCGGTGCCGGCGGTGGACAGCGCAGGATTGCCGCTGGGGTTGATGGCGATCTCGCCATCGGGGAAGGCGATGACGGTCCCCGCGCCCTTGAGCACGGTGATGGCGTTGAACTGGCGTGCCAGCAGCCGCGCGGCCTGCGGGCGGTCCTGCTGGATTTGCTGGGTAGTGCTGTCGAGCAGGCGTGCTGCCTCCAGCGGATGCGGCGTGATGATGCTGCAGGCCTCCTTGCTGCGCTGGCTGCGGCGATGCAGCTTGTGCTGCAGCGTGGGTTCGGCCGAGATCAGGTTCAGGGCATCGGCATCAACCACGATGTCGGCTTCGCTGTCGAGCGCCCGCGCCAGGATGTCATGCGCATGGCGCGAGGTACCCAGGCCGGGTCCGATCACCAGCGCCGCGCTGGCGCCGAATTCGACACGGTCGGCCAGGCGGAACATCAGTTCGGGATGCTTGTCGTCGTAGGCCGGGCCATCGTCGACGAAGGCCACATAGACCCGTCCAGCCCCGCCGAAGGCGGCGGTGCGCGCCGCCAGCACCGGCGCACCGGCCATGCCGCGCGCACCGCCCACCACGATGACGTCGCCGTAGCTGCCCTTGTGGCTGTTGTTGGCACGCGGCTTGAGCGCGGTGGCAAAACTCTGCGGACCATTCAGGAAGGCACGCGCCGGCGGCAGCAGGGCGGTGTCGATCTCCAGCGCGTCGACCACGATCTGGCCGCTGTGGTCGCTGCCGTCACAAGTGTGCAGTCCGGGCTTGTCGCCGATGAAGCTCAGGGTATGGGTGGCCTGCACCGCCACCCCCTCGCGGCCGCCCACGATGCTGCCGGTATCGGCATTCAGTCCGCTGGGGACATCGATGGACAGCACCGGGCAGCGCAGGCTGTTGATGTACTCGATGATGGGCCGCAGGGCCGGGCCGGGCGGGCGCGTCAGGCCGATGCCGAACAGTCCGTCGATCACCAGCGCCCAGGAGCGGGCGCGCAGCGGGACATCCCCCGTTCCTTCAATGAACTCCAGCTCGGCCTCGCGCGCCCGTGCCAGGGCACGGCGCGCATCGGCAGGCTGGCGGCTTTCATCGGCGTGCAGCTGAACGCTCACCTCGATGCCGGCTTCTTCCAGCAGGCAGGCGGCTTCCAGTGCGTCACCGCCATTGTTGCCGGGCCCGGCCAGGACCAGTACCGAGGGCGAGGAGGCCGTGGTCGAACACAGCAACTGCTGGGCCTGCTCGGCGATGGCGGCGCCGGCGCGTTGCATGAGGGTGTAAGGAGGCAAGGCGGACAGGGCCGCTTGTTCAACCTGGCGGATCTCGGCAACGGAATGGAGCGCGCTCATGATCGGGGTGGCAGGGACGTTGAGTGGATGGGCGTCAGTGCAGCAGGCAGATCGCTGGAACCCGCGAAAGATCGGCGCTGGGGAGCCAAGTGCAGAAAAATTCACCTGCTCAAGCGCTGGTCACGCGGGTGCTTGATTTTAAGTGAATTGTTCTGCCAGCGCAGGTGCTTCGGCGATTTTCATCGATGAAAAGAATGCACGCGGTCGGCCTGCACCGCGTGGTTCGGCGACTGCTCGCTCAGCCGAGCACGTCACGCGGCAGCAAGCCTTCGACCGGGATTTCGCTGTCATCGCCGCTGATCATGTCGCACAACAGGCGCGCCGAACCGACGCTGGCGGCCCAGCCGGTGGCACCGTGGCCGACGTTGACGAAGACGTTGCCTTGCCGCGTCGGTCCCACCACAGGCAGGCCGTGCGGCAGCAGGGCCATGGTATTGCTCCAGAAATGCGCCTGGTTGTAGTTGGCGGCATTGGGGTAATAGTCGCCGGCAATCTTGAGCAGGTTGCGCAGCGCCTTGGGCGGCAAGGTCTGGCTCTGCGGCACGAAGCCCAGCAAACCACTGATGCGGATGCGGCTGCCCAGGCGCGTCATGCTGACCTTGTAGCTGTCGTCATGCAGGGCCATGCTGGGTGCATCATCCGGATTTTTCACGGGTACCAGTGCCGAATAGCTCTGCAGGGCCAGCAGCGGCAGGTCGGTATCGAGCGGACGCAGCAGTTCGGCGCTGGACATGCCGGCTGCCACCACCACGGCATCAACCCGCATTTGCGAGGCCAGATGAGGCGAGCTGACGTGCAGCGTCAGGCGGCCGCCGAATTCGGCGTTGATCGAGGTGACGGTGGAATCGAAATGGAAGCTCACCCCCAGCTCCTGGGCCGCATTGCGCATTTGCTTGGCAAACAGCACGCAGTTGCCGGCCATGTCTTCCGGGTAGTAGAGCGCGCCGGAGAGCTTCGCTTCCGACGAGAAGGCCGGTTCCAGTGTGCGGATGCCGGCCGCGTCCAGGGCCTGGTGCTTGAACTCGCATTGGCCGGCGGCTTCCTCCAGCTGCGCCATGCGGGCCGCTTCGGCCGGTTGGCGGAAGAGGTGGAACACGCCCTGGCCATTTTCATGGTCCAGGTTGTGATGGGCCTGCAATTGCAGGGTCAGGCTCTGGCCGTAGGCCGACAGGCGCGTCAGGCGCAGCTTGTTCCCGGCAAAATCGTGGTGCTGGGCCTGGCGCGTGGCGCGCATCCAGCGCCGGCGGCCGAAATCGGTACCGGGGGCCAGCAGGACCCGCGGCTCGTCCTGGAAGCGGCAGGCGAAGGTCGCCATGGCACCCGGTAATGTCAGCGGCATGGCCGCCCCCGGTGCCAACAGTCCTGAATCGCCGAAGGTGGCTTCTTCGGCCACGTGCGCACGGCGCTCGATGACGGCAACTTCATAGCCTCTGGCGGCCAGGAAGTAGGCGCTGCAAATCCCTGAAAGTCCCCCGCCGATGACGGCGATCTGTCGTTGTGTGCTGTTCACTCTGTTCGTCTTGGAAGCGGCAGGGCCGCTGTGGTCGTGGGCATCGGCCATGGATCGCCGGGCTGGCCCTGCGCCGATGCGGGCCGAATGATACCGCGAAATTTCCTTGCAGTTTGGATATTGCCGCAGGGCTACGTGCATCCTGCCCGAAAGGGGGGACATTTTCTGCTTCAATTGACAACGTCTGGCGACACGGCGCGGATGACAGCGGTCTGCTGCATCGCGCTGCCGCCCGCTTGGAGGCAGGGCGGCCCCGCCGCTCGCTTTGCGCGGGACTTGGCGCGGTGTCCACTGTATAATGCCGGCTCTGCCAGCAAACGCGCGCACGATCCATCATTCCGCCAGTCCCCGACCTGCACGATTTTTCCTTGTGCGACGCGTCATCCGGGGCGGTTGGTGTCGGTGGACCGGTCCCTGCCGCGATGCTGCGACGGTTTTCCCGATTCAAGCTAACTGCCTCGACCTCGCCATGCTGATCCTGCCGGGCTCCAATGCCCTTTCCGCTTTCCGTACCCAACGCCTTCTGACCCAATTGCAAGCAGTGGATGCCGCCATCACCGGCGTATCCGGCCGCTATCTGCACTTCGTCGACGCCGGCCAGGCCCAGGCCCTGACGCGGGAGGACGAGGCACGCCTCAACGGCCTGCTGACCTATGGCGATCCCTTCAATGGCAGCGACGAGGGCGATGCCTTCGTGGTGATCCCGCGCTTCGGTACCATCTCGCCGTGGGCCAGCAAGGCCACCGACATCGTGCGCAACTGCGGCATGGGCCACATCCACCGGGTCGAGCGCGGCATCATCTTCCGCGTGCAGGTCAAGACCGGCCTGCTGGGGGGGACCAAGAAACTGAATGAAGCCAGCATCCCGGCCGTGGCCGCGCTGCTGCACGACCGCATGACCGAAACCGTGCTGCGCGATCCGCAGGACGCCGCCGGCCTGTTCTCGGAACTGCAGGCCAAGCCGCTGGAATCGGTGGACGTGATCGGCGGCGGCCGTGCCGCGCTGGAACGCGCCAACACCGAGCTGGGCCTGGCCCTGTCGGATGACGAGATCGATTACCTGGTGGATGCCTTCACCAAGGCCCAGCGCAATCCGACCGATGTCGAACTGATGATGTTCGCCCAGGCCAACAGCGAACACTGCCGCCACAAGATCTTCAATGCCGACTGGACCATCGACGGCGAAAAGCAGGACAAGTCGCTGTTCGGCATGATCAAGAACACCCATCAACTGGCGCCCAAGGGCACCGTGGTGGCCTATTCGGACAACTCCTCCATCATCGAGGGCGCGACCGTCTCGCGCTTCTACCAGCGCGGCGCCACCAAGGGCAACGTCTATGAAGCCTCGGACGAGCTGACCCATATCCTGATGAAGGTCGAGACTCACAACCACCCGACCGCCATCTCCCCGTTCCCGGGTGCCTCCACCGGCGCCGGCGGCGAGATCCGCGACGAAGGTGCGACCGGCCGTGGCTCCAAACCCAAGGCCGGTCTGACCGGCTTTACCGTGTCCAACCTGATGGTCACCCATGCGGTGCAGCCGTGGGAAAACGCCCGCGACGTCGCCCAGCCGGTGGACCAGCGCGATGAACACGCCCAGGGCGGCATCTACGGCAAGCCGGAGCGCATCGCTTCGCCCTTGCAGATCATGATCGACGGCCCGCTCGGTGGCGCGGCCTTCAACAACGAATTCGGCCGTCCCAACCTGGGCGGCTACTTCCGTACCTACGAGCAGAACGTGGGCGGGCAGGTGATGGGCTACCACAAGCCCATCATGATCGCCGGCGGCATGGGCAACATTTCCGCCAAGCACACCAAAAAGAACGACCTGCCGGTCGGCAGCCTGCTGATCCAGCTGGGCGGCCCCGGCATGCGCATCGGCATGGGCGGTGGTGCTGCCTCCTCGATGGCTACCGGCGTGAATACTGCCGATCTGGACTTCGACTCGGTCCAGCGTGGCAATCCTGAAATGGAACGCCGTGCCCAGGAAGTCATCAACGCCTGCTGGGCGCTGGGTGACGACAATCCCATCCAGTCCATCCACGACGTGGGAGCGGGCGGCCTGTCCAACGCCTTCCCCGAGATCACCAATGATGCCAAGCGCGGTGCCATCTTCGACCTGCGCAAGGTGCCGCTGGAAGAAAGCGGCCTGGCTCCGCGTGAGATCTGGAGCAATGAATCCCAGGAGCGTTACGTGCTGGCGATCCTGCCGGAACACCTGGATCTGTTCAAATACCTGTGCGAGCGCGAGCGCGCCCCCTTCGCCGTGGTCGGTACCGCCACCGAAGAACGCCAGCTGAAAGTCATCGACCCCGAGCACAACAACAACCCGGTCGACATGCCCATGGATGTGCTGCTGGGCAAGCCGCCCAAGATGCACCGCGACGTGCAGCACGTGGAGAAGCAATTGCCGCCGGTGGACCTGACCGGCATGGAGCTGGTGGACGTGGCCCAGCGCGTACTGCGCCTGCCGGCCGTGGCCGACAAGTCCTTCCTGATCACCATCGGTGACCGCAGCGTCGGCGCCATGACCGTGCGCGACCAGATGGTCGGTCCCTGGCAGGTGCCGGTGGCTGACGTGGCCGTGACCGCCATGGGCCTGGAAGGCTACCTCGGCGAAGCCATGGCCATGGGCGAGCGTACCCCGCTGGCCGTGATCGACGCCCCGGCTTCTGGCCGCATGGCCGTCGGTGAAGCCATCACCAACATCGCTGCCGCCCCCATCGCCGAGATCGGCGACATCAAGCTGTCGGCCAACTGGATGGCGGCCTGCGGCCAGCCCGGCCAGGACGCCGCGCTGTTCGATACCGTCAAGGCCGTGGGCATGGAGTTGTGCCCGGCACTGGGGATCTCGATCCCCGTGGGCAAGGATTCGCTGTCCATGCGCAGCACCTGGAGCGATGAAGCGGGCGCCAAATCGGTGACCTCGCCGGTCTCGCTGATCGTCTCCGGCTTTGCGCCGGTGACCGACGTGCGCCGCGTGCTGACCCCGCAACTGCGCAAGGACAAGGGTGAAACCGTCCTGATCCTGATCGACCTGGGCCGTGGCAAGAACCGCATGGGTGCCTCGGCGCTCACGCAGGTGATGCAGCAGATCGGCAACGAGACCCCGGACGTGGATAGCGCAGAAGACCTGAAGGCCTTCTTCAACGCCATCCAGCAACTCAATACCGAAGACCGCCTGCTGGCCTACCACGACCGTTCTGACGGTGGCCTGTATGCCACCCTGGCCGAAATGGCCTTTGCAGGTCACACCGGCATCTCGGTCAACCTCGACATCCTGACCATGGAAGCCGAGCATGCCGCAGACTGGGGCGATTCCAAGAACTGGACCACGCAAGTGGCCGAACGCCGCAATGAACTGACCCTGCGCGCACTGTTCAGCGAAGAACTGGGTGCGGTGATCCAGGTTCCGGCCGAGCAGAAGTCGGACGTCATGAATGTGCTGCGCAGCTACAACCTGGGCGCGTGCAGCCACATCATCGGCAAGCCCAACGACCGCGACGTGATCGAATTCATGCGCGACGCCAAGAACATCTACAGCCAGCCGCGTGCCGAGCTGCACCGCGTCTGGAGCGAGACCAGCTGGCGCATCGCCCGCCTGCGCGACAACCCGGCCTGCGCCGATGCCGAATACGAACGCCTGCTGGATGCTGCCGATCCCGGCATGACGCCCAAGCTGACGTTCGATCCGCAGGAAGACATCGCCGCACCCTACCTGTCGCTGGGCGCCGCCGCTCGTCCCAAGGTCGCCATCCTGCGCGAGCAGGGCGTGAACTCGCACATCGAGACCGCCTATGCCATGCACAAGGCCGGTTTCACTGCGGTTGACGTGCATATGAGCGACCTGATCGCCAACCGTGCCAAGCTGGATGACTTCAAGGGTTTCATCGCCGTGGGCGGCTTCTCCTACGGTGACGTGCTGGGCGCCGGCGAAGGCTGGGCCAAGACGATTCTCTTCAATGCGCAGCTGGCCGAGCAGTTCTCGCGCTTCTTCCAGCGCCAGGACACCTTCTCGCTGGGCATCTGCAACGGCTGCCAGATGATGAGCAACCTGAAGTCCATGATCCCGGGCGCCGAAGCCTGGCCCAAGTTCACCCGCAACAAGTCCGAGCAGTTCGAGGCGCGTTTCGTGATGGTGGAAGTGGCCGATTCGCCGTCCATCTTCATGCAGGGCATGGCCGGTACCCAGGCACCGATCGCCACCGCCCACGGTGAAGGTTTTGCCGACTTCTCGCAGACCGGTGACATCGACAAGGCCCTCATCGCCATGCGCTACGTCGACCATCGCGGCGCGGCCACCGAAGCCTATCCGTTCAACCCCAACGGTTCGCCGCAGGGCATCACCTCGGTGACCACCCCGGACGGCCGCTTCACGGTCCTGATGCCGCACGCCGAACGCGTGTTCCGTACCGTGACCCAATCCTGGCACCCGGAATCGTGGGGCGAGGATTCGCCGTGGATGCGCATGTTCCGCAATGCCCGCAAGTGGGTGGGTTGAGCCGGAAATGGCTTGAAATGAAGTTTCCTGTTCCGACTGCCCGCTGTGCGGGGCACTCGGGCAGGGGCTGAAAAAGCAGGATGAAAAAAAAACGCAGTTCCTTTCGGAACTGCGTTTTTTGTTTCTGCTGCGCGGTCGGGTGATATGACGCTTCCCCGAAGGAAAGCGCCACCCTCAAGCCGGATCAGAAGATGTGACGAATGCCAACGCCGACGGTGGTCAGGTTGCTCTTGCCATTGGCCGAGTTGGTGATCTCGTACACGGCAGCATCCTTGGCCTTGTTGTAGTCCACGGTGGTGTACAGCTGGGTGCGCTTGGACAGGGCGTATTCGGCCACGCCAACGATGGTGTAACGCTTGCCGTCGCCGACATTGCCCAGGGTCTGGTAGGCCACGTTCTTGCTCTTGTCGTAGTACACGCCGCCGGTCAGGCTCAGTGCAGCGGTCGCCTGGTAGTTGGCACCGAAGAAGTAGCCATCATCCTTGCGTTCCACGCCGACGGTGTTGCCATTTGCGGTGTTGGCCAGCGAGTAGTTGGTGGTTTCCATGAATGCACCGTTCACACCGGTTGCATCCTTCATGCGGTAGTAACCGGCGAAGACCTTGGCCGCGCCGAAGGCGTAGGAAGCCGACAGGTTGTAGGTCGTGGCCTTGTTGCGTGCAGGCGTGGTGTCGACGGTTTGCTGGAAGCCGCCACCGATGGCGAAGCCACCGTTGTTGTAGCGCAGGGCGGTGCTGATCTGGCTGCCGCTGCGGGTCGAACCGGCTTGCTCGCCGAAGGCGTAGCTCACGGAAGCGGCCACGGGACCGAACTGGCCGTCATAGCGCACGGTGTTGTCGCTGCGCACGCGGGTAGCGGCAGCCGGCATCCAGGAGTTGGTTTCGTAGTTGCCGACGGTCAGCGGATCGAAGTGATCGGCCATCAGGTCGAACAGGGCGGTGTTCTGGCGGCCCACGGAGACCTTGCCGAAATCGCCGGACAGGCCAACCCACGATTGACGACCGAACAGACGGCCACCTTGTTGGGCTGCACCGGTGTCGCTGCTGAAACCGTTTTCCAGACGGAACACTGCCTTCAGGCCGCCACCCAGGTCCTCGGTCCCCTTGAAACCGATACGGCTGTTGGAAATGGCGCCATTGTCCATGCGCACGTTGCTGCTGCCCTGGGCATTGTCATTGCTCAGATAACGAATGCTGGTGTCGACGATGCCGTAGATGGTCACGGAGGACTGGGCAAAGGCTGCGCCGCCGGTGGTCAGGCCGGCTGCCAGCAGCAGCATGGAACTCTTCTTCATAGGTTTCTCTCCAGAAAGCACGATGTTGTGTTGTTGATGGCGCCGCGGATCAGCCTTGTGTGCCTCTCCCCGAAACACCTCTTTTATCGCCGCGACCGCATTCAACGTGGCCGGCCGCAGCCTGTCCCTATTTGGAACTGGATCGAAGAATATCAGAACGATGGTTCGCAAAATGCGCGAAATGCTGCAGGAAAATTCCTCTTTTTAAATTATTTAGTGAATTTATATGATTATAAAAAATTCATTGCGTAAATCTTTTATAAAAATAAATCTTCACTATGAAACTTGATTTGTGTCTTCCGTATGACAGGAAGGCCAATTTCAGCGGTTTTTTGGAGGAAATCCGGGGTTTACGAGCGACTTTTTGACGTTTCAAGCAGAACTTGTGCGTGCAAACGTAGCTAAAAAGCAACATGCCCGGCAAGGAAACCTGGCCGGGCATGCGGGGAGAGCGATGAAGAGGAGGGCGCGCGGCCTTCCTCTTCGGCGATCAGGGCGAAAGGCTTATTGCACCTTGGCCTTGGCGCGCAGTTGCTCTTGGTAAGCCTGCAGCTTCTTCTGTTGCAGTGCTTCGGCGATCTGCGGCTTGACTTCTTCCAGGGTCGGGACCTTGGCAGCACGCACGTCTTCCAGCTTGATCACGTGCCAGCCGAACTGGGTCTGCACCGGAGTCTGGGTGATGTCACCCTTCTTCAGGGCCACCATGGCGTCGGAGAACGGCTTGACGAAGGAGGCCGGGGTTGCCCAGTCGAGGTCGCCACCGTTGGCTGCCGAACCGGTGTCCTTGGATTGCTTGGCCAGATCTTCGAACTTGGTACCGGCCTTCAGCTTGGCGATGATGGCTTCGGCGTCTTCCTTCTTGTCCACCAGGATGTGGCGGGCGTGGTATTCCTTGTCGCCGGCCTGGGCCTTGAACTTGTCGTATTCGGCCTTGATGTCGGCGTCGGAGACCGGGTTCTTCTTCAGGTAGTCGGCGATCAGGGCGCGGATGACGATGGACTGGCGGGCCAGTTCCAGCTGGTTCTTGACGTCGGTGCTGTTGGAGAGGCCTTGCTTGTCGGCTTCCTGCATCAGGATTTCACGATTGATCAGCTCTTCCTTGATGGCACCGCGCAGTTGCGGGCTGTCAGGCTGGCCTTGCGCAGTCATCTGCTTGACCATCAGTTCGGCGCGGGAGGAAGGGATCGCCTTGCCGTTCACGACGGCCAGGTTTTGAGCGAAGGCCGGGATGGAAGCGATGGCGAACAGCAGCACCAGCAGACGAGCGGGTTTGAATGTCATTGTTGAATCCTAGAAAAGAAAGGAATGAATCAAAACGGAGAAGAAAAACAGGAGGGGCTTGGATAAAAGCAGGCGTCGGTCTTTGTTCTTGGTCTCAGTTCGTTGCCTCTGATGGGGAGAGCGCCACTATGGCCAGCGCATGGATCTCCTGCTGCATCAGGTCGGACAGGCAATCATACACCAGCCGATGGCGGTTCAACCGATTTTTGCCCGCGAACAAGTCGGAAACCAGGCGGATCCTGTAATGTCCTCCGCCAGAGGCGGCACCGGCATGTCCAGCATGCAGGGCCGACTCATCCTCGACCAGACAGACCTGCGGCGAGAAAGTTGCAGTCAGGCGCTCGGTGATGCGCTGCACGCGGGTGTCAGCGGCGCTCATTCGGCGTCCTTCATGTACTTGGAGAGGAACAGGCTTTGCCCGATGATGAAGGCAAACATCAGGCCCATGCTGCCGAACATCTTGAAGTTGACCCAGGTATCCAGCGAGTAATTGAAGGCGATGTACAGGTTCAGCACGCCCATGACCGCGAAGAACACAATCCAGGCCAGGTTCAGGCGCGGCCAGATCGCTTCGGGCAGGGTGACCTGCTTTTCCATCATGACGCGGATGAGATTTTTCTTCATGAACAGCTGCGACACCAGCAAGGCCAGGCCGAAGGCCCAGTACAGGATGGTCGGTTTCCACTTGATGAAGGTATCGTCACGGAAATAGATGGTGGCACCGCCAAAGACCACGATGATGGCCAGCGACACCCACAGCATGCCGTCCACCTTGCGCCGGCGCAGCAGCAGCCAGGCGATCTGGCCCAGCGAGGCGACGATGGCGACCGCGGTCGAGAGCAGGATCGGGGCCTGGCTGGCCGTGACGGCACCGGCCGACATGGCCCCGCCCAAGTATTGCATCACCAGGTCCTGCGCGGCCGAGGGATGGCCCTCGGCCCATTTGAAGACGCCGAAAAACAGGATGACGGGGAACAGGTCGAACAGAAACTTCATCGGGTTGGCTTCTTCAGTGAGTCAATGAAACGGTGGAGGAGCGGCTTACGCCGGGTCGAAACGCAGCGAAGCCGAATTGATGCAATAGCGCAGTCCGGTCGGCGGCGGGCCGTCGGGGAAGACGTGGCCCAGGTGGGCGTCGCAGACGTTGCAGATGATCTCGGTGCGAATCATGCCATAACTGCGGTCCACTTTCTCGCGCACGTTGGCCGGGTCGATGGGTTCGAAGTAGCTGGGCCAGCCGCAGCCGGAATCGAACTTGGCATCCGAGGTGAAAAGCGGCGTGTCACAGCAGACGCAGGTATAGGTGCCGGCTTCATGGTGATCCCAGTAACGGCCGGTGAAGGCGCGCTCGGTGGCGGCTTCGCGGGTGACCTGGTATTCCATCGGGTCCAGTTGTTCGCGCCATTGCGCTTCGGTCTTTTCTACACGTTTGTTCATGCTTGGCTCCTTGGGGGATGACGGGCGGCGGGCAACTGCGGCCTGCACAGGAAGAAAGTTTCAGATGTGTCAAAAGTCAGGCCATGCTTCAGGATGAGCAGCTCACTTCCAGGTGACGGGCCCACTCCGGCGGCAGCGCCGCATAGCGCTCGAATTCGGGCTGTTCGTCAAAGGGATGTTGCAGGATCTGCTGCAGGCGGGCCACTTCCCTGAAATCCTTCTCCAGCGCACGGTCGATGGCTTCCTGGGCGAGGTAATTGCGTAGCACGTACTTGGGGTTGACCGCGTGCATTGCAAGCCGGCGGGCAGCATCGTCGCTGTCTTCGGCGCGCAGGCGGGCGCGGTATTGCGTGGCCCAGGCATCGAAGGCGGGGCGGTCGAGGATGAGATCGCGTACCGGCTCATCGTCAGCCGTATTGCCGATGCGCAAGTCGCCCAGGCGGCGGAAGAACAGGGTGAAATCCACGCCATTGGCTTGCAGGATGGCAAACAGCGCTTCGATCAGTTGCTCATCCTCGGGCTGTTGCGTGCGCAGCCCCAGCTTGGCGTGCAGCAACTCGGCATGGCGCGCCTGGAAGATGGCTTCATAGTCGGCCAGCGCCGCTTCGGTCTGCTCCACCGAGCCGATCAGCGGCAGCATGGCCTGGCCCAGCGCGAAGCAATTCCATTGGCCGATGCGCGGCTGCATCTGGTAGCTGTAGCGGCCCTGGCGGTCGGTGTGGTTGCAGATGTGGCGGGCGTCGAAGGCTTCCATGAAGCCGAAGGGGCCGTAATCCAGCGTCAGGCCCAGGATGGACATGTTGTCGGTATTCATCACGCCATGCATGAAGCCCACGGCCTGCCATTGCGCCATCAGCGTCGCCGTGCGGCGGGTGACTTCTTTCAGCAGGGCCTGATACGGGTTCTCTTCAGACAGCAGTTCCGGATAGAACTGTTCGAGTACGGTATCGGCCAGAATCTTCAGTTCATCGAAGCGCTGGTTGTAATACCAGTGCTCGAAAGAACCGAAGCGGATGAAGCTGGGGGCCATGCGGGTGACGACGGCGGCGGTTTCCGGGGCTTCGCGCATGACGCGCTGGTCCGAGCCGATTACGGTCAGGGCGCGCGTGGTCGGGATGCCGAGCGCGGCCATGGCTTCCGAACAGAGGAATTCGCGGATCGAGGAGCGCAGCACGGCACGGCCATCACCCATGCGCGAATAGGGGGTCATGCCCGCGCCCTTGAGCTGCAGCTCGATGCGTCCCTGGCCGTCGGCGGCCGGCAGGTCGCCCAAGGTGATGGCGCGGCCATCGCCGAGCTGGCCGGCCCAGACGCCGAACTGGTGTCCGGAATAGACCGCCGACAGCGGCGTCGAACCGGGCGGGATCAGGTTGCCGGCGAAGATGTCGAGGAAGCTGAAGTGCTCATCGGCCGGCCGTGGCAGCCCGGCCGTGGCCGCGGCTGCCTCGCTGAATCCGACCAGGTAGGGCGCGGGCAGGGGCGTGGGCTGCAGCCGGGTATAGAAGGCCGGCGGCAGTTCGGCGAAACGGTTCCCGAAAGGGGGCAGCGGATAGGATTGCGTCATGGTCAGCCTGTGGCGCGCAGCCCGGACCGGGCCGCAATCCGCTATTTTGACAGAGAAGCGCGAATCCCATAGGATCGCTGCACTTTTGCGTCCTGCCGCGCCTGGCCGGACGCGGCAAGCTCTTCAACCTCCTCGATACGGCATCTCCCCGCAAGGCTGGCAATTTGGAATTCGCGCTGATCACCTTCCTGAACGGCCTGGGCTACGGCTTTTTGCTGTTCCTGCTGTCCTCGGGCCTGACGCTCATCTACAGCATGATGGGCGTGCCCAATTTCGCCCATGCCAGCTTCTACATGCTGGGTGCCTATGTTGCCTATGCACTGGCTGGCGTCCTCGGATTCTGGTGGGCGCTGCTGCTGGCGCCCCTGATCGTGGGTGTGGCCGGGGCGCTGGTGGAGCATTACGGCCTGCGCATCGTGCATCGCTATGGGCATGTGCCGGAATTGTTGTTCACTTTCGGTCTGTCCTATCTGGTGGTGGAACTGGTGCAACTGGTGTGGGGCCGCTCGCCGGTGCCTTATCGCATCCCGCCCGAACTGGACGGCACGCTGTTTACCCTGTATTCGACCGCCTTTCCGGTCTATCGCGGCTTCATGCTGCTGGTGGCGGCTTTGATGCTGCTGGCCTTGTGGCTGTTGCTGCGCCATACCCGCATCGGACTGGTGATCCAGGCCGCGCTGACCCATCCGCAGATGGCCGAAGCGCTGGGCCACAACGTGCCGCGCGTGTTCATGCTGGTATTTGGCGGCGGCTGCGCACTGGCGGCGCTGGCAGGCGTGATCGGTGGCAATGCCTTCGTCACCGAGCCGGGGATGGCGGCGGCCGTCGGCAGCATCATCTTCGTGGTGGTGGTGGTGGGCGGGCTGGGCTCGCTGGCCGGAGCCTTCATCACCTCCCTGCTGATCGGCATGATGCAGACCTTTGCGGTGGCGCTGGATGTCTCGCTGGCCAGCCTGGGCTTGCAGGTGCCGTCCGGCAGCGCGCTGGCGCCGCTGGCGCGGCTGACATTGGCGCAGGTGGCACCGGTCTTGCCCTATCTGCTGCTGGTGGTGATGCTGATCGTGCGTCCCAAGGGCCTCATGGGCCGGCGGGAGAGTTGAGCCATGCGACGGATCGTGCTTCCCTGGCTGCTCTTTGCCCTGATGCTGCTGGCCGCACCGCTGGTGTTTCCGCAGAGCGCGGCGTTGTCGCTGCTGTCGCAGATGGGCACGATGGTGCTGCTCTGCCTCTCATACAACATGCTGCTGGGCGAGGGTGGCATGCTTTCTTTCGGGCATGCGGTGTATTCCGGCCTGGGCGCCTTTGGGGCCATCCACCTGATGAACCGCATGGCCGATGGCGTGCTGGCCTTTCCGGTGACGCTGGTCCCGCTGGCCGGCGGCCTGACCGGCGCGCTTTGTGCGGTGGTGCTGGGCTATCTCACCACGCGCCGCGCCGGCACGACGTTCGCCATGATCACGCTGGGACTGGTGGAACTGGTCTCGGCCTGCGTGTTGATGTTTCCCGAGGTTTTCGGCGGGGAGGGCGGCATTTCGGGCAACCGCGTCATCGGCGAGCCCGTGCTCGGGATCAGCTACGGTCCGCAGATTCAGGTGTATTACCTGATTGCCGGCTGGCTGCTGGTCTGTGCCATCGCCATCCATGCCCTGCGCCACACGCCGCTGGGCCGCATCCTCAATGCCGTGCGCGACAATCCCGAACGCGCCGCCTTCCTCGGTTACGATCCGCAGCGGGTGCGCTATCTGGCCTTGATCCTGTCGGCTTTCTTTGCCGGCGTCTCTGGCGGGCTGTCGGCCATCAATTTCGAAATCGTCAGTGCGGAATACGTCGGAGCGCTGCGCTCCGGCACCATCCTGCTGTTCACCTTCATCGGTGGCACCGCCTATTTTTACGGGCCCATCATCGGGGGCGTGATCGGGGTGCTGTTTTCTTCCTGGCTGTCGGCTTATACGCAGGCCTGGCAGTTCTATCTGGGTGCGTTCTTCATCCTGATCGTGATGACCACGCCGGGCGGGCTGGCCAGCCTGCTCGACCGCAGCTGGCGCCTGCTGCAAGGAGGCCAGATGAATGCACGCCTTGCGGGGCGTCTGGCCTGGTGGCTGGCGGCTGCACTCTGTACCTTGACGGGTGTCATCCTGGCGACCGAGATGGCGTATCAGGCCAGCCTGGGCAGCCTCGCCGATACCGGCGAAGGTGCCGCATCGCTGATGCTGTGGGGCTGGCGCATCGACGTTCATGCCGCAGCCCCGTGGGGCCTCGCAGCGCTCTGCGTGGTGGTGGGCGCGGGTGCGCTGGTGGCCTGGCAACGTTCGGGGAGGGCGCGATGACGGCCCCTTTGCCACTGGTACTGCAGGATGTGCACAAGGCCTTCGACCGCAGCGAGATCCTGCGTGGTGTTGATCTGCAATTGCAGCCCGGCGAGCGCTGTGCCCTGATCGGGCCGAATGGAGCCGGCAAATCCAGCCTGTTCCACGTCGTTTCGGGACGCTATCGCGCCGATGCCGGCCGCGTGCTGCTGCACGGACGCGACATCACGCGCGAGCCGCCCCAGCAGATTCACCGGCTGGGACTGGCACGCAGCTTCCAGATCACCAGTCTGTTCCCGCGCCTGAGCGCTTTTGAGAATGTGCGTTGCGCGCTCTTGTGGACGCTGGGCTACCGCTATGCTTTCTGGCGCCGCATCGGCCAGTTGCGCGATGCCAGCGAGCGGGCGCTGTCCGTGCTGGACAAGGTCGGTCTGGCCAAACGTGCCGAGGTGGCCGCAGGCGAGCTGAGCTATGCCGAGCAGCGCGCCCTGGAGCTGGCAGTGACCATTGCGGCCGATGCCTCCGTGATCCTGCTGGACGAGCCGACCGCCGGCATGAGCCGAGCCGAGAGTGCCGCCATGGTCGCGCTGATCCGCGAAGTCACCGTCGGCAAGACCCTGCTGATGGTGGAACACGACATGCAGGTGGTCTTCGGCCTGGCCGACCGCATCGCGGTCATGGACAACGGCCGCGTGATCGCTTGCGACAGCGCCGAGCGCATCCGCGCCAATCCGGATGTCCAGGCGCTGTATCTGGACCGGAGGCCCCATGGATAAATCCTCTGCGTTGCTCAGGATTACTGGCCTGCAGGCCTGGTACGGCCAGAGCCACGTACTGCATGGCGTCTCGCTGGAGGTGGCGCGCGGGGAGATCGTCAGCATCCTGGGCCGCAACGGCGCGGGCCGTTCGACCCTGCTCAAGGCCGTGATGGGCCAGGTGCGCAGTACGGGGGAGATCGATTTCGAGGACCGTTCGCTGGCCGGTCTGGCCACCTACGCCATCGCGCAGCGCGGCGTCGGCTATGTGCCGGAAAGCCGCGATGTCTTTCCGGCGCTCACCGTGCAGCAAAATCTGCTGCTCGGCCGCAAGAGCGGGCCGGTACCGGACGATGGCTGGCGCGAAGAGGAAGTATTGACCTTGTTCCCGTCCCTGGAACGGCGCTACAAGGTGGCGGCCGGGGCGCTGTCGGGCGGGGAGCAGCAGATGCTGGCGCTGGGCCGCGCACTGATGGGCAATCCCCGGCTGTTGCTGATTGACGAACCGACCGAGGGCCTGTCGCCGCAGATGGTCGGGCAGGTCGCTCATTACCTCGAACTGCTGCGCCAGCGGCAGGTGGCGGTGCTGCTGATCGAGCAGAAACAGGCACTGGCGCTGGAGCTGTCACAGCGGGTTTACGTGATGGGACGCGGCGAAATGGTCTTTCATGGCACGCCGGCGCAACTGGCGGCGGACCAGGCCTTGCAGCAGGAGTGGCTGGCCCTCTGAGGCCATCGCCGGCGAAAGGGGGCAATTCTCGTGCCGCCACGATGGCCGGGCCATCAGGGGACGCGCACAATCCCCGCTTTAGCCGATCGGGAGATGTTCATGCTGCTCTGGCCCCTGCTGATTTGCCTGGCCGTCCTGGCCCTGTATGCGGCTGACCGCGCCTGGTTGCGTTACGTCCGCCGCGAGGATGTGCCCTTGCACGATCCGCAGGGCTATCTGGAGATGACCGCCCGCATGACCGAACTCTGCCACGGGGACCGGATGCGGGTTGACCAGCTGATTGCCCGCCAGCGGCAGCGTTTCCCGCAGGCGGGGCATGCCGAGCTGGTGCGGCTGGCCATGCGGGCATTGCTGGAGCCGCAATCCGCAAGCCAATCGGAACGCAGACGTTGATCCAGGGCGTGCGGATTTTTCTCTTCTGATTACAGCATGGCCGGTGGCAAATCCAATCCCAGGGTGCGCAGCATCTCCTTGCGACGCAGGCGCAGGTCGTCGTCGCTTGCCGGCCATTTGCGGTAGATCGACAAATAATCCAAGGCGATCGAACCTTGGGACTTCGCGTCGTTGTTGCGGCTCTGGCCTTCATTGATGTGCACGACCGGCCCGGAAATGCCGAGGAAATTGAAGTCGTATTTCACCACCAGCGAAATCAGGTAATCCCAGTCCTCATGGCTTTGCAGCGCGGCATCCACCAGGTGGCGCTTGGCGATGGACGAGGAAAGGATGATGGTGTTGTTGGGGATGAAATTGCTGACCAGCAGGCCGCGGATGTCGGTGCCGCTCATATCGATGTCGGTGCTGGAGATCACCTGGGTGCTCTCGGCTGTACGCATTTCCCTCACCTGGCTATAGGACACGTAGTTGACGGCATCGCTGCGGAAGCGGTTGCATTGGACGATGGCTTGCAGGAAATCGGGCCGATAGCTGTCGTCGTCGTCCAGGAACAGGATGAAGCGGCCACGCGCCAACTGCACACCCGCATTGCGTGATTCGGCCGGGCCCTTGGCACCGGGCAGGCAGAGGAAGACATCAGTTTCGCGCAGCAGGCGGCTGGCGACTTCCTTGGTCGCGGCAGTGCCTTCATCAGCGACCAGGATAATCTCGAAATCCCTGAAACTCTGGGCCAGCAAGGATTGCAGAGCGCGTTCAAGGATGGCCGGGCGGCGGTGCGTGGAGACGACGATGGAAAACACGGGCGCAATATGCATGGTCATGAGTCAGTAGTGGGCGGTGGATGTCAGGCGGCCTGTGCCGGTAATCCTGAAAGGAGATCGTCAGGCCATTCGTCCGGCTGGCAGGCAATGCTCTCCCGGCGAACGTAGAAGAGGTGCAGGGTGTCGATGGACATCGGCCCGGCGGGCAGACGATGCAGCAAGATGGGATCCCCCCCGGAATCGACTTTTATTGGGGGCTAACTATAGCGCCCAAAGCAGGCACTGTAAACTTGATGCGGGGAGCTTCATGAACAAGTCCACCTGCCGGGAGGCAGGTGGAGGGCCGACCTGAATGCGAAGAGGATTGCCAGGCCGTCTTACTTGTTGACCAGCTTGGCCGGCAAGCTCAGCGTGAGCAGGCCGCCGATCACCAGCGAGGCCGCCAGCACGTACATGCCGGCATTGGTGCTCTGGGTGGTGTCCTTGAGCCAGCCGACCAGGAAGGGGCTGACGAAACCGGCCAGGTTGCCCAGCGAATTGATGAGCGCGATACCGGCCGCAGCTGCGGTGCCCGACAGGAAGGCCGTCGGCAGGCTCCAGAACAGCGGCAGGGTGGTGAGGATGCCGACGCTGGCCAGCGTCAGCGAGGCCATCGCCAGCGCCGTGTTGTGACCATACAGGGTGGACAGCAACAAACCGATGCAACCGACAAAGGCGGGAATGGCCACGTGCCAGCGGCGTTCGCGGCGGGCGTCGGCGCTGCGGCCGATGAGCACCATGGCCGCAGCGGCGAAGGCGTAGGGGATGGCCGTGAGCAGGCCCACGTTCAGCGGATCGGAGACGCCGGTGGCCTTGATGATGGTCGGCAGCCAGAAGCTCACGCCGTACAGCCCCATGACGAAGCAGAAGTAGATCAGCGCACCCAGCCAGACACGGCCGTTGGCGAACATGGCGCCCAGGGACAGGTGTTCCTTCTGGCTTTCTTCGTGGCTGATGTTGGTTTCCAGCAGGCGCTTTTCGTCTTCGGTGAGCCACTCGGCGTCACGGATGCGATCCTTCATATAGAGAATCACCAGTACGCCCAGAATCAGCGACGGAATGGCTTCCAGGATGAACATCCACTGCCATCCGGTATGGCCCCATACGCCCGGCATGGCATGCATGATCCAGCCCGACAGCGGGCCGCCGATCACGCCCGAGAGGGCAATGCCGGTCATGAACAGCGCAGTGATCTTGCCGCGGCGTGCCGCCGGATACCAGTAGGTCAGATACAGGATCACGCCCGGGAAGAAGCCGGCCTCGGCCACCCCCAGCAGGAAGCGCATGATGTAGAACATTTCCGGCGTGGTGACATAGGCCATCGCGCCCGAGATGATGCCCCAGGTGATCATGATGCGGGCGATCCAGAGGCGTGCGCCGACCTTGTGCAGAATCATGTTGCTGGGCACTTCAAAGACGAAGTAACCCAGGAAGAAGATGCCCGCGCCCAGGCCGTAGACGGTATCGCTGAATTTCAGGTCCTGCAGCATCTGCAGCTTGGCAAAGCCGACGTTGACCCGGTCCAGGTAGGAAGCCACATAGCACAGGAACAGCAGCGGCAGCAGCCGCCAGGTGACCTTGCTGTAGGTCGCGTCTTCAAAGGATGCGCGCGCGCCGTCGGCGGCTGCGCCTGCTTGGTAGGTCATGTCTCGCTCCAGATGATGTTTGACGTATCGTTGTTGTGCGTCGCCGGTTCTTTGTGACCGCTTGACGGTGCCACGCATTGTAGTGGCGGTGAGGACATTGTCAAATCATTATCCTCACCGCTTGCATGAAGATTTTTACATCGCCGCCTTACACGCAACGTCCGCCATCGACCTCGATGCACACGCCGGTGACGAACTCTGCTTCATCGGAACCCAGGTAAAGGCAGGCATTGGCGATGTCCTCCGGGGTGGAGAAACGGCCCATGGGAATGGTGGCGACGAACTTCTTGCGGTTTTCCGGGGTGTCGGGCACGCCCATGAATTCCGACAGCAGGCCGGTGGCCGAGATGACCGGATTGACGCAGTTCACGCGGATCTTGTCCGGACCCAGTTCGGCCGCCATCGACTTGCTGGTGGTGATGACGGCGCCCTTGCTGCCGTTGTACCAGGTCAGGCCGGGACGCGGGCGGATGCCGGCGGTGGAGGCGATGTTGACGAAAGCACCGCCGCCGACCTGGCGGAAATAGGGCACGAAGGTCTTGGCCGAGAGGAAGATGCTCTTTACGTTGACTGCATAGACGCGGTCGAACTCGTCTTCTTCTACTTCCAGCATGGGGCGGTTGCGATGCGTGGTGCCGGCATTATTGACGACGATGTCGAGCTTGCCGAAGTGCTCCAGGGCGCTGGCCAGCAACTGGTCCATGTCAGCGCGCTTGGAGACGTCGGCCTTGGCGAAGACCGCACGGCCGCCCGCCTCCTTGATCTCTTCGACTACCCGCAGGCCGCCGGTTTCGCCGATATCGGCCACCACGACGGAGGCGCCTTCACGGGCATAGGCCTTGGCGATGCCTTCACCGAAACCCGAACCGCCACCGGTGACGATGGCTACCTTGTCTTGCAAACGCATGATGTGTCTCCTTGAAAATTGTGTGTGTTGAATGAGGGGGGAGGTCAGCCGTGGCGGATGGCGATGGTCTTGAGGACCGTGAAGCCATAGAGCGCTTCGAATCCCTTCTCACGCCCGTGGCCGCTGGCCTTGACGCCACCGAAGGGCAGTTCCACGCCGCCGCCGGCGCCATAGTTGTTGATGAAGACCTGGCCGCTGCGAATGGCGCGCGCCAGCCGCAGCTGGCGGCCGCCGTCGCGGGTCCAGACGCTGGCCACCAGGCCGTAGTCGGTGCCATTGGCCAGGGCGATGGCATCGGCTTCATCCTCGAAGGACATGGCCGCCAGCACCGGACCGAATACTTCTTCCTGCGCCAGCCGATGCTGCGGCGGCACGTCGCGCAGCAGGGCCGGGGCCTGGTAGAAACCGCCGGCCGGGGCGCCGGGCGCGATTTCACCTTGCGCCACCAGGGCGATGCCGTCGCGCCGTGCATCCGAGAGGAAACCGGCCACACGTTCCTGCTGGGTCTTGCGGATCAGCGGGCCGCAGTCCAGGTCCATCTGCGAGGAGCCCACCTTGAGCTGCGAAAACAGCCCGGCAAGCCGTTCCAGCACCTGCTCGTAAGCGCCGCGCTGGACCAGCAGGCGGCTGCCGGCCGAGCAGGTCTGGCCGGCGTTCTGCACGATGGCATTGACCACCACCGGCAGCAGGGCGTCCATGTCGGCATCCTCGAAGACCACCTGTGGCGACTTGCCGCCCAGTTCCAGGGTGACCGGGGTGTGATGCTCGGCGGCCGCGCGCACCACCAGCTTGCCCACGTTGGGCGAGCCGGTGAAGGAAACGTGGTCCACGTCAGGGTGCTTGACCAGCAGGTCGCCGGCCTCGTGGCCATAGCCGGTGACGATGTTGAGCGCGCCCTCGGGGAAGCCCGCCTCAGCGGCCAGTTCGGCCACCCGGAGGATGGACAGGCAGGCATCCTCGGCCGGCTTGACCACGCAGGTATTGCCGGCAGCCAGGGCGCCGCCCACGCAGCGTCCGAAGATCTGCATCGGATAGTTCCACGGCACGATGTGGCCGGTCACGCCGTGCGGCTCGCGCAGGGTCAGTACCGTATAGCCGGCCTGGTAGGGAATGGTGTCGCCGTGCAGCTTGTCAGCGGCACCGGCGTAGAACTCGAAGTAGCGCACGATGGCCGCTGCATCGGCACGTGCCTGTTTCATGGGTTTGCCGCAGTCGCGTCCTTCCAGCTGGGCCAGTTCTTCCTGGTGATCCTGCAGCTTGTGGGCCAGCTTCATCAGCAGGCGGCTGCGCTCGGCAGCGGAAAGCTTGCCCCACGCACCTTCATACGCGCGGCGTGCTGCCTGCACGGCCTGGTCGATGTCGGCGGCATTGCCACGGGCGATGGCCTCGAAGGCCTGGCCATCGGAGGGATCGATGACGGGGATGCTTTCGCCGGAGGCGGGGGCGACCCAGCGATTGTCGATGAAGTGCTGTTTCATGGCAGTGCGGTCCTTGGAGGCGGATGACGGGGAGCAGCACAGGGAAGCGGCAGGATGGCACGCCATGCAGGCGCGGGCCTGCTTCGGATGATTAGTCCGAGCTTGGCCGGGTAGGGGCTTGTCTCCTGGTGTCTTGTCGTGTGCTGCTGTTTTTGTTGTGCCTGAATCTAAGCCTGCGCATCCAAGATGTCAAATATATTTACTACTTTGATGACTACTTGCATCGGATGGCTGGCGGTGAGACTGACAAATCCGCTACCATGCGGCCCATGCCGTTCCTGTCATTTCCTGCCTAACTGGAGTGTCGATGCCCTCATCGAGCAAGCCCCCGCGCCCCGGCGCTTCCGGTGACATCCTGAGCCTGGCCGCGGCCGGCCTGGGGCCGGTGCGGCCGGAACGCTTCGCTGAACGGGTGTATGAAACCTTGTTCCATGCCATCGTCGAAGGCCGCATTGCCGTCGGCAGCAAACTGCCTTCTGAAAACGACCTGGCCACGCTGTTCGAGGTCTCGCGGCCGGTGGTGCGGCAGGCGCTGGACCGGCTGCGTGAAGATCAACTGGTGGAGTCCCAGCGTGGCTCCGGGACCTATGTGAAGGAAAAAGCAGGATTGGCCCCGGCCCGCCCCGATGGCGAACCCGAGACCCGCATCGGCCACATCATGAACGGGCTGGAACTGCGGCTGGTGCTGGAACCGGAATGCGCCTACATGGCGGCCCTGCGACGCAACAAGCAGGATCTGGAAAAGATGGATGCCTTGCTGCTCGGATTCGAGGAAGCCAACCGCGTGGGCGGCATCGCCCATCATTATGATTTCGGCTTCCATGAAGCCATCGCCCAGGCCACCGGCAACCAGCGTTTCGTGCAGGTGATGAAGACGCTGGAATACGATGTCAGCCACGCCGTCAACATGCTGCGCCACCTGATGCAGATCCCGCCCTGGAAGCGCTCGCAGGATGCCATGGATGAACATCGCCAGATCTTCGAGCTGATCCGCTTGCAGGATGCTGAAGGCGCGCGGCGCGCCATGCGTGGCCACATCGAGAATGCCCGCACGCGCATGTTCAACAGCCGGCCTGGCCTGTGAGTCTGCTTGTCATTCAAGCTGTCAACTCTTTTAACTACTTATTCTTCCGCAGGAAGCCCATCCCATGGAATTACGCCAACTGCGCTACTTCGTGGCCATCGTCGATCACGGCTCACTCTCACGCGCAGCGCGTGTGCTGCACATCGCCCAGCCGGCGCTGACCCAGCAGATCCGCCAGCTGGAAGACGAGATGGCGGCGCAATTGCTGCATCGTTCGGCCCAAGGGGTCATCGCTACCGATGCCGGCAAGGTCTTCTATGAGCATGCGCTGGCGATCTTGAAGCAGGTGCAGGATGCCAAGCAGGCCGTGGCGCAGTCCACCGACAAACCCTCGGGTACGGTGGCGCTCGGCATTCCGCAGAGCGTCTCCAATGCGCTGGCCTTGCCGCTGCTCAATGCAGTGCGCTCGATCTACCCCGAGATCACCCTGCAACTGACCGAGGAATTGACCGGCAACCTCATCACCCAGTTGAAATCCGGCCGCATCAATTTGGCGGTGCTGTTTGACGATGGCCAGCTGTCGTCCTTCGCAGCCACGCCCATGATCGAGGAAGAGATGATGTACATCACCCGCGCCAAGTCGCGCTATGGGGTGAAAGGCCGCAAGGGCGTGCCGCTGGCCAAGGCCATCGAAGCCCCGCTGATCCTGCCGGGCCTGGCCCATGGGGTGCGCCCGCGCATCGAGAGCCTGGTACGCGGCCAGGGCATGAGCCTGGACAACGTCATCGAGATCAACTCGGTGGCCATCCTCAAATCCGCCATCCTGGCCGATATCGGCGCCACCATCCTGCCGGTGGCGCCGCTGCTGGCCGATATTGAGCGCGGCGAGATGGTCGCCCATGCCATTGCCGGCGAACAGATCTCGCGCACCCTGGTGCTGTGCGCCTCGCGCAATATCCCGCTGACCACCGCGGCGGCTGCGGTGGAACGGCTGGTGCTGGATGTGACCGACGCGCTGTGCCGTTCCGGCCAGTGGGGACATACCCGGCTGCTGGAACGTACATAAATCCAGTTACCAAAGTGAATAAAATTGAACAAGCCTCGTCTTTTTGGGCTTAAAAGTTCAGATTTTTTGATGAATTGCTGAAAATCACTGCTGAGCTTTCGCCTTCGGTTACACTGGCGTCGACCCTGGCCGTCCTCGAGCCCCAAGCCAACTGAGGACTCTGCCGATGCGCTGAGGGGCGCATCCTGCGCATCGCTTGCCGCGATGCCTTCTATACCTGCCCGCAAGGGCAAGCGAATCCGCATGAATCCTTTCACCGCCAGCATTGCGCTGGCCATCGTACAGTTTTGCAGTGGCGTGATCATGACCGGCCTGTTCATCAGCACGCCGTCAGAGCGCTTCACGCGGCTGTGGGCGCTGTCGGGCGTGTTCTCGGCGCTGGGGATTTGCACCACTGTGGCGGTCTACGGCGGTCTGGCTGGCAGCCTGCGGCCGCTCGGCTTGTTGCTGGGCAATACACTGGTGTTTTCTTCCGGCATCGTTGCCTGGTGCGGACTGCGCAGCTTTTACCAGCGCCAGTCGGGCGACTGGCCTTGGATGCTGGTGATCGCCTATGCCGTCAGCTTTACCGCGCTGCTGATCGGAAGTGCCGATTTCACCCATCGTGCCTACCTCGCCGTGGGCGGCTTGCAGGTGGTGTTCTGCCTGGTGCTGCGTGAATTCTTCAAGGGCATGTCGGGGCCGCTGGCCAGGCGCTATCCGCGCTGGACCTTTGGCCGCTGGATCGGCATCGTGGCCTTGCTGATCCTCAGCGCCACCCATGTGAGCCGGTTGCTGCTGTCGTTGTCGCATCCGGAACTGTTCATGCCCCCCGAGATGAGCAGTCTGGGCGTGGGCCTGATCTATCTGATTCCCATCAGCGGCACCTTGCTGCTGTCGGTGTCGCTGATGATGATCTACTTCGAACGGCTGCTGGCCGACAAGCAGCGCCTGGCCACCGAAGATGAACTGACCGGCACCCTCAACCGCCGCGAGCTGGTGCGCTGTGGCGAAGAGGCGCTGGCCCGGGCCGTGCAGGGCAGGCGGGTCCTGACGCTGGCCTTCATCGATGTGGATCACTTCAAAGACATCAACGACACCCACGGCCACCTGGTCGGGGATCGGGTGCTGGCTGACATCGGCGCCTTGCTGCGCGAGCACTGTTGCCAGGGCGGCATGGTCGGCCGCTACGGTGGCGAAGAATTTTGTGCGGTCTTCCCGGACTGGTCGGAAGCCCAGGCACGCCAGATTGCCCAGCATCTGCTGGAAACCGTACGCAACCACGATTTCGGCCATGGGCAGACAGTTACCATCAGCGTCGGATTGGCCGTGCTGTCACCGGGCCAATCCAGCAGCTGGGATGCGCTGGTGCACGAAGCCGACCTGGCCCTGTACCGGGCCAAGAGCGAAGGGCGCAATGCTTTCCGGATGGCGCTGGCGGCTTGATCCGGACGCTGCCTTGCAGGGCCGTTTCAGAAGAAATCCCGGCTGCGCGGCTGCAGCTCGCCCAGCAGATGGGTCCAGTCTTCCAGCCGTCCCGCCACCAGGTGGCGCACTTCTCCATGGCACTGCCAGCTCCCATATACCCCTAGCAGTCGTGCATTCAAGACCTCGCTGCGCTGCCGTTCCAGTACCGAAGGCCAGACGATCACGTTGGCCGAGCCGGTCTCATCCTCCAGCGTCATGAAGATCACCCCCTTGGCCGTGCCCGGCCGCTGGCGCACCGTGACGATGCCGCAGCAGCAGGCGAACTGGCGGTTCTGCAAGGTGTTCAGGTCGGCCACGCTCATGAAGCGCCGCCGCTGCAAGGTGGGGCGCAAGAGCGCCAGCGGATGGCGGCGCAGCGTCAAATTCATGGCGCGGTAGTCGTCGACGATCTGGTCGCCTTCGCCGGGTGCTTCCAGCTGGACCGCGTCATCACCGCGCGGTGCCGTGCGCAGCAGGTCATGGTCGGGCACTGCGCCCACCGCATGCCAGAGCGCAGCGCGCCGGTGTCCGGCCAGCTCGCGCAAGGCATCGCCCGCTGCCAGCGCTTGCAGGGCGTGGCGGTCCAGTCCGGCACGCCGGGCCAGGTCATCGACATCGGCAAAGGGGCGTTCGGCACCGGCCTGCTCGATACGCTGCGCCGCCTGTTCGGGCATGCCGCGCAGCAGGCTCATGCCCAGCCGCACGGCCGGACGCGCCTGCCCGGCGGGGTCCAGCTCCAGAATGGATTCCCAGCGGCTGCGCAGGACGTTCACCGGCAGGACCTTGACCCCATGCCGGCGTGCATCCTGGATCAATTGGGAGGGCGAGTAAAAGCCCATGGGCTGGCTGTTGAGCAGGCCGCACAGGAAGGCTTCCGGCTCGTGGCACTTGAGCCAGCTGCTGAAATAGGTCAGCAGGGCAAAGCTGGCGGCATGGCTTTCGGGGAAACCGTATTCGCCGAAACCCTCGATCTGGTTGAAGATGCTCTCGGCGAATTCACGTGAATAGCCATTGTCGGTCATGCCCAGCACCAGCCGTTCATGGTGCGGGCCCATGCCGCCCTTGCGCTTCCAGGCGGCCATGGAGCGGCGCAGGTCATCGGCTTCGCTGGGGGAATATCCGGCAGCCTCGATGGCCACGTCCATCACTTGCTCCTGGAAGATCGGAATGCCCAGGGTGCGCTCCAGCACTTTCCTGATCTTGCCGCTCTTGCTGGTGTTGTCCGGATAGTCGAAGCTGCCGCCGCTGCGCACCAATTCCCGCCGCCGCAGGTAGGGGTGGACCATACCGCCCTGGATCGGCCCCGGCCGCACGATGGCTACCTGCACCACCAGGTCGTACTGGGTGCGTGGCTGCATGCGCGGCAGCATGCTCATCTGGGCGCGGCTCTCGATCTGGAACACGCCGATGGTATCGGCCTTGCAGATCATGTCGAAAGTGGCCGGATCTTCACGCGGGATGTCGTACATCTGCATGACTTGGGGCAGGCCGCGCCGCAAACTCACCAGTTCCAGCGAGCGGCGCAGGGCGGTCAGCATGCCCAGCGCCAGGACGTCGACCTTGAGCAGCTTCAGTGACTCCAGGTCATCCTTGTCCCATTCGATGACGGAACGCTCTTCCATGGCCGCATTCTGGATCGGCACCAGCCGCGACAACTGCCCGCGTGCGATCACGAAGCCCCCGGTGTGCTGCGACAGATGGCGCGGAAAGCGCAGCAGCTTGCCGGTGATGCTGGCCCATAGGCCGATCTGCGGCAGTTCCGGGTCCAGACCGGCTTCGGCAAAGCGGGCCAGCAATTCTTCCCGGCTGTCGAACCAGTGCTGCGACTTGGCCACCGTATCGACGATGGCCGCATCCACGCCCAGTGCCTTGCCGACCTCGCGCAGGGCGCCACGCGGCCGGTAGCTGTGTACGGCGGCCGCCAGCGCGGCGCGGCGGCGGCCGTACTTGCGGTAGATGTGCTGGATCACTTCTTCGCGGCGCTGGTGCTCGAAGTCCACGTCGATGTCGGGCGGTTCTTCACGTTTTTCGCTGATGAAGCGGGCAAACAGCAGCCGGGTCGAAGTGGGATCAACCTCGGTCACGCCCAGGCAGTAGCACACCGCCGAGTTGGCCGCCGAGCCGCGCCCCTGGCACAGGATGCCGCGTGTACGGGCGAACTTGACCAGGTCGTACACCGTCAGGAAATAAGCTTCATATTCCTTTTGGGCGATCAGGGACAATTCCATCTCGATCTGGGAGCGCACCTCGCCCGGTATCCCTTGCGGATAGCGTTTAAAGGCCCCGGCCAGGGTTTCCTGGCGCAGATAGTCGGCCGGGCTCATGCCCAGCGGCACCAGTTCGTCAGGATATTCATATCGCAGTTCAGCCAGGCTGAACTGGCAGCCGGCCGCCACCGCCAGGGTCTGGGCCAAGGTCACCGGGCTGTGCACCAGCGACAGCCGCATGCGTGGCCGCAGGTGCTGTTCGGCATTGGGGGCCAGGGCCAGGCCGCATTCCTGCACCGGCTTGCCGACGCGGATGGCCGTGACCACATCCTGCAGGTATTTGCGCGAACGCTGGTGCATCTGCACGTCGCCCACCGCCGCCAGCGGCAGGCCGTGCAGCCGTGCTGCGGCATCGATGGCAGCGCGGTGCAGGTCGTCCAGCGGACGGTACAGGCGCGTCATGCCGACCCATGCGCGGCCGGGGGCCAGCGGGGCGAACCAGCGCAATTGCGCATCCAGCGTTTCTTCATCGGCCGGGTAGTCCGGCACCAGGATCAGCTGGCAATCGGGCAGGGCGCGCAGGTGCGACAGGGCGGGCGGCGGCTGGCTCAGGTCTTCCGGCGACAGCAGGTAGCTGCCTTTCTCGGCACGGGTGCGCGCCAGCGTGATGAGTTCGCAGAGGTTGCCATAGCCTTCGCGGTTCCTGGCCAGCGCCACCAGGGTCATCCTGGCCAGGGGATGGGCCGGATCATCCTTCAAGGCCGTGAAACGGAAGCAACTGCCGATGAGCAGCTTGAAATCCTTGGCCTTGCCGCGATTGACCTGTTCCATCCAGGCGGCATGGGCGCGCACCACGCCGGCCATGGTGCATTCATCGGTGATGGCCAGGGCGCGATAGCCCAGTTCGATGGCGCGATCCACCAGTTCCTGTGCATGCGAGGCGCCTTGCAGGAAACTGAAGTTGGTGCGGCAATATAGTTCGGCATAGTCGGGCAGGCCGGTCTGGGATACGCCCAAGGGCAGGGAAGCTTGCATGCCGTGCTCCTAGCCGAACAGGCCGTGCAGGAACCACTGCGGCTCCTCGTCTGACCACTCGCCGCCGCGCCACTGGCGGAAGATCCAGTAATAGGCATGGCTGGCATCGCGCGCCGTGAAGTAGTCGCGCGTCAATGGCCGGCCTTCCCACCAGCCGGCTTCGATGCGTTCGGGCGGCGAAGTGAATTCAAGTGCACTGCGATAGAAGGGCTTGTGCTGCTGCATCCGCAAGGGCAAGGGTTCGGCCAGCAGCCACAGCGGACGCGGCGGCAATCGCGCCGCATCGGTAGTCAGGGAAGCCGGCAGGCTGGCGGGGCTCTGCATCACGCTGCACCAGCGGTTGGCGACCTCGGGCCGGTGATCGGCGCGCGGGGCAGCCTGCTGCACCTTGTCCGCGCCCAGACGCGCCACCAGCAGTTCCAGCAGGCGCTGGTGATCCTCGGCACTGCCGCCGGGTTCGGGGAAGAGCATCTCGCTGGCCGCCTGCTGGCTTTCCAGTTCATCGGCGGCCAGCCCCAGGGCGATGGCGGGGGCGGGCAGGGAGGAACGGGCCAGTTTTTCCTTGACCAGGGTGTGCAGGTGGTCTTCCTGCCAGGCCGGGACCGACAGCGCTACCTGCAGCTCGGTGGGCGCCACTGCCTGCCGTCCGCGTTCATGTTCCAGCCACAGGCGCAGCTTCTTGATGGCCAGCTGGCGTGCCGTCAGCCAGCCGGCCAGTTGAGCCAGCAAGCCCTGGGCATAGGCGGCCAGAATGTCGGTGTGCTCGATGCGGTCCGGCAGCTCCACCCGGGCCTGGAACGTTGGCGGTGCCACGATCCAGTCATGCACTTCGGGCGCGGCACCATAGGCGCGGTCCAGCATGGCCAGCAAGTCCTTGCCGCAGCGGCGCTGCAGACCGGCGCGGGGCAGGCGCTGCACCTGGCCCAGCTGGCGGCAGCCCAGCCCGTGTAGCCATTCCAGATGGGCACGGGCGGCGGTGAGCAGAACCACCGGGAGACGGTCCAGTCGGCGCTGCAGGGAACGGTGGCTCAGGGTGCGCACGTAGCCGTAGCGTGCCAGCAGCCAGGCCCCGGTGGCCGTGACGGCGCAGGACAGGGTGGCCGACAGTCCCATCCGGGCAATGGTCACCCGTATCTTGCGGCACAGGGCCCGAATCCCGCCGAACAGGCGCAGGCTGGCGCCCACTTCCAGCAGGATGCAGGCCTCTTCGGCCAGCGTGACCTGGGGCGTGTATTGCAGCAGGGCCAGAGCGGCTTGCTGCAAGGTGGTTTGCTCCCGCAGGATATCCCGCTCATTCAGATGCGCTTGCGGTGCCAGCAACTGCACGCCGCCGCGCCGCATGCCTTCGTGCACGCCCAGCGCGCGCGCCGGTGCCGTCAGGGCGGATACGCGATCGCGCTCGAAGACCACGGCCGCTGCCTCATCCAGCCAGTTCGGACGGAAGACTTCCAGCGGCAGCAGTGGCAGGTGTACGGCGATCCACAGGGGTGACATGGCGTTGCAAATTCGGTGAAGGCAGCAAAGGGAGAAACAGGCTTTGTTCGCGCAGCGGTCCGCGGCGCTTGAGAAAACCGATCTCCAGCCCGTCGCGCGCTGACTTGAGCGTCAGCCGCAGGGGTGCGGGGGAAGGCTCGCGCGCGCAGGACAGCGGCCTCAGCATGAAGAACAGCGTCTGACCGGCCTGCGCCGCCACATGCAGGCGTCGCAGCAGGTCATGATCGCCCTTGCGCAAGCGCGGCTGCCACATCAGCAGGGCCTGGCAACTGTCGGCCCGCAAGACCTGCTCGGCAGCCCAGCAGGCGTCGGCCGCATGATCGGCCTGCAACTGCAGCAGCCGTGATGCTTCCACCCCCATATGCGCCCAGCCGGGGGCATTGACCTGGTGTGGGGCCTGCAGCAGGGCGATCCGGCCAGCCTGCGGCGGGCGCCGGGCAGTGGCGGGCGCACGCGCCAGTACCGGGCGCAACAGGCGCAGCTCCCCCACGCCCTCCTGCGGCAGCAGCAGCTCGATGAGCACCCCGGGCGGCCAGCCGCGTTCGGGCAGCTCGGCATCCAGCGCCTCGAATCCGCTGGAGACACCGCGCGCACCACCGCGCGCCAGCTGGGAGGCCAGCCAGAGCGAGGGGTGGATGATTTCCGGACGAGGGACCGGAGAGCTGGATGTCAACATGGCAAGAAAACGAGGATGCGAAACAGCAGGAAAGTGCGGGTAAAAGCAAAGACTGTATAAATATACAGTAATTGTTTTGAGGTGTGAAAAAAACTGCCTTTGGGCTTCCAATCAGGTGAAATTTCCTGAAAGCAATGCCGAAGATCGCTATCCATCGGCAATTGATACCGAAAATACAAGCTCATCTTCAGTTTTTCCTACATGTCCGACAGCCATTGCTGACCTTGGCAGAAGAGCTCTTCCGATAGTGAGGATCGGTGAGGCTTTCTACACTGCAGATGTGGACAAAAGTTGGGTTGTCATTTGCATGCTCGCGCAGAGCAAGAGGGCGGCGAATGACAAATGTCTGCTCCATTCGATCATCCAAGACAAGGAGTCACACATGGCAAATTCACAAAATCCGGGGAACAGCAATCGCGGCTTCGCCGCCATGGATAGGGAGAAACAGCGCCAGATCGCCAGCATGGGAGGCAAGGCCGCTCACGCCAAGGGTGCCGCCCATGAGTTCACCTCCGCCGAAGCCCGGGAAGCCGGACGCAAGGGTGGTCTGAACAGCCATGGCCGCAAGAATGCCGCCGCGGCCGCCGCTGCTCAGAACGGCAATGGTGGCAATGGCGCCAGTGCATCGGCCCAGCCGCAAATGAACCAGAGCACGCCGCAAGAGGGCAATGGCGCCCAGCAGCCGCAGCAGTCGGACAGCAATCCCCAGCAGCAAGGCTGAGAAAGCGGCCCCAGCGGCCACCTCAGGCAGACTCAGCCGCCGTACCAGGCCCCTGATCGCATCAGGCAGCCGTTCCAACGAAGGACCCTGCGCTCCACTGGCTTCAGGAACCGGGCGGTGCAGCTAGTCAATAACAATAAAACGAAAGGCGCGTTGAGCGCCTTTTTTGTTGCCTGCAGCCCGCCTCCGACGGGAGGCTTCAATTGCGTGCCAGATCATCCATCATCGGCACCAGCGCCAGCAGGAACAATGCGGCTGCCAGCGGCATGGTCGCCAGGAAGCCCAGCGCCTTGAAGCCAAAAGCACCCGTCACGCCCCCCAGGAAGAACATCAGCAACAGCGAGGACAGCAGCATGAACTTGCGCCGCGCACCCGGCACGGGATCTTCCGTCACCGCCTCATGGGGCTGGCGGGGGGCCAGGGTCCAGTAGCACATCTTGCCGATCTCGATGCCGATGTCGGTGACCAGGCCCGTGACGTGGGTGGTACGGATCTCTGATCGCGAAATCTTGCTGATCATGGCATTTTGCAGCCCCATCACGAAGCACAGCAAGGCCGCGGTCACCGGCACGAACAGCAGCCGGTGATTTTCCAGATTGCTGCCGAGGATGCCAAAACACAGCAACAGCATCGCCTCCAGCATCAGCGGCATGGCGTATTCGCTGTGCAGGCCGCGCCGCCGGGCCCAATTGATCATCACCGCCGAACAGGCCGCTCCCAGCAGGAACGACAGCAAGGCACTGGCGCCGGCCACCAGCAGCAGGGTTTCCCCCAGCACCAGGTTGTCGGCCAGCGAGGAGACGATGCCCGACATGTGCGAGGTGTATTGGCCCACGGCCAGGAAACCGCCGGCATTGACGGCACCAGCGATGAAGGCCAGCGAACGCCCCAGATGGCGGTTGGAGAGATCGGTGCGCGCCGGACTGGTCAGACGGCGCAGGTAATTGATGGGCATGACGGTTCCAGACAGTGAGGCAAGCACCCCAGGCGACAGCATCCCCAAGCCACCCCTGCGCAACGTCTGCCTCTCCTGTCCCCCGGAGAGACTCATCTTCGCCGCTTCCTACGCAGAGTGCCGGTGGCTTCTTGCTGCCTTTGCCTTCAGTGTTTCTTATGCTGACAAGAATACTTCTTCCTGGCCCGGCGCGGGGAAAGAGGCTGCATTGCCTGACCTGCGTCAGTGGCGCGGGCGGCACAGGTTTCTTCCTGCCGGGTCTTTCACCTTGAACAGAGGAGCACACCATGAGCATTCCCATCGACATTCCCGGCGGTCACCATCTGGGCGAACTGAGCGGCCCCGTGGCCGATGCGCAAGGAGGACCGGTCATGCAGCCAGGCGTGCAGCAATCCGAGGAAGGCGGCTTTCGCGGCATCGTGCTCATCGGCGCTTCCCCGCAAGCGCCGCAGGAGCCGGTCTCTACCCATGTCTGCCCGATGTTGCGCACGACCAGCGAACTGGCCTATGCCGATGCTCTGGCGTTTATCGCCGGACAGGGCAACTGAATCATTCGAACCATGCGAACCATTCTTCAGGTGAAGAAACCAATGGGGATAAAAATGAAGATAAAAAAAAGGCCGCCTGGGGAGGCGGCCTGAGGGGGAGGGATATAAGACGCCGGGGATCGGGGGAATCGCCGGAGAATTTCTGCTTATGAAAACGACTCGTGGGGATAAACCGATGGGGGATGGACTGTATTCATGACACGACGGAGGGGGACGTTCGTATCGGAATGTGGGGTCCTCGGTTTCGAGTTCGTTGAGATGCATAGTAGCGATGCAGCGCAAAAAAGAAGATCGGACAGTGTCCAATAAACGCGTAGGAAAACACCTACATCGCGCCCCTTCGAACGCGCCGCAAATCCGCGCCAGCACTACTTGTGGCCGATATTGACCTCGTGCATGTCACTGTTGCGCACTTCCGGCAATTCGAAGTCGCCAGAAGGCGACACTTCCTGTGCCGGACGCACCGGTGCAGCGGGCAAGGAAATCTCCGCCAGTGCGTTGCCCACGCCGCGATTCTGGGTCTTGGCGGCGACGTCGCCCAGGCTCACCATGCCGACCAGATTCTTCTGGCGGTCCATCACGGGCAGGCGGCGGATCTGGCGCTGCACCATATCGTCCAGCACATCATCTACAGGCTCATCTTCGTAGCACCACAAAACCTCGTGGCTCATTACCTCGGTCAGCGGCAAACTCTCGGAAAGGCGATTGCGGGCCACGGCGCGCAGGACGATGTCGCGGTCGGTGACCAGGCCGACCAGATTGTGCTGGGCATCGCAGACGGGCAGGGCGCCTACGTCCAGTGACTCCATCGCCTGGGCGGCACGGATGACGGAATCATCCGGGCTCAAGGTATGGGCACCGCGTGTCATGACGTCGGCAATGGTTCGGGTAGCGTGCATGTTGACCTCCTGAGTGGATGGAAATGGCTGTAAAGGGGAATCCCGACTTCCACTCCAGACTAGGGAAGTGATGCCGATGCCGCAATGCCACATGCGCCCTTTGTCGGGTCGGCCAATTCGCGCAGGGCCGTGCGAATGCGCCGACCTGCGTTGCAGGGCTGCCGGGGAAACTTCCTACACCGCCTCGCGGCGCTGGCCGATGGTGGCCGCTGCCGGCTTGGTCCACCATCGGCATACCATTCGCTTGCCGGGCCTTCACGGGCTCATATCGACCATCATGTCCGATCACATCACCGACCTCATCGGCTGGGGCGCGACCCTCATCCTCCTGTTCACCATTTCCTCCCAAGTCTATGAACAGTGGCGCAGCCGCTCCACCCAGGGGGTCTCGCACTGGCTCTTTGCGGGTCAGCTGGCGGCTTCTACCGGCTTCGTCGCCTACAGCGTCCTGCAAGGGGACTGGGTGTTCGTAGTCTCCAATGTGTTCCTGCTCTTCACCGCATTGCTGGGGCAGGTGCTGTATCTGCGCAATCGCCGCCGTCAGCAGTGAGTCACGCATGAGTCACGCATGATCCGGGCGCCATGCCGCTCATCGATTCTTACATCGGTCATTGGCGCTGTCTGATGCAAGCCGCCGCGCTTCCTGACTACAGTGAAAACATGGCAGCCCCGAATGGGGCAGAAGCTGATCCATCATCCACACGACAAGGAGCCTTTCATGCAACGTACCCAGAATATTCAATCCCGCCCGCACACCTGCGCCAGCCGCCGCCTCATCGGGGCCGGCGTCCTGATGATCGCCGGTGCCGCCTTTTCCTTCAATGCCGCGGCCGAGTCCGTGAACAGCAAGGACAAGAGCTTCATGACCAACGCCGCCGAAGCCGGCCACGCTGAAATCGAAGCCAGCAAGATCGCGCTCGAAAAGAGCAGCAACCAGGCCGTCAAGGATTACGCCCAGAAAATGATCGACCAGCACACCACGGTCGACGAGCAGCTCAAGCAACTGGCCTCCAGCAAGGATGTCACCCTGCCGGCTGAACCCAGCATGGCCCAGCGCGCCAAGATCGCCATCCTGGAAAAGCTCAAGGGCAATACCTTCGACAAGCGTTATGCCAGCATGATTGGTGTCTCTGCACATGAAGATGCGGTCAAGCTGTTCCAGAAGTCGTCCAAGGAAGCCCAAGATCCGGATGTGAAGACTTTTGCCGCCAAGACGCTGCCGGGCCTGCAGGAACACCTGCAGATGGGCCGTGACCTGAAGAAAACCGTGGATGCTGCCAAGAAATAATCATCATCCCTTCAGTCGATCAGCACTGCAAATGAAATAAACCTTCCCTTGCGGCGTTGATCGACTAAGCTGAAGTCAGTTTCACTCCCGCCCCCTGTCATGCCGTCCCCCTCACCCCCGTGTGCCCTGGAGACTTGCCATGAAACACTTCGCCCGCTCCGTTGAACTGCAGCAAGCCAGTCACTTCATGCCCCGCGTCGCCAAACTGGACAAGCACAAATTCGTCGCCTATCTCGATACCCGTATCGATGAGCTCTGGCATATGGATTTGCTCGACCTCGGTGCGCAACCGGTGCGCATTTGCAAGAAACGCAAAGCGGCCGAGAAGGCCGCTTTGGCGCTGCTGGCCGAAGCCACGCACAAACATCAAGGGGAGCGGAGGGGATAGGCCGCCGACCGATGCCAGCCACTTCGCCCGGTGTCTTCGGCTGTGCCAATGCCGTCCGGCATGATCCGGGCGGCATTCTTGTTTTCAGGACCGGCAATTTTTGGTCAATTCATTCACGCTGCAGGCGCGAGCTTCACGGCCTACTAGGCGCCCGGCCATAAAAAATCGAGGGGCTAGCCCTCGATTTTCATTTACCTTCATATCAGCCTGAATCCGTGCTTAACCATCGCTTTGCGCCGATTCGCCATGGGCGACCGCAAAGGCTTCGCTCTCGTGATTGGGCGGTGCGGCCGGGGCGCTGCCTTTCTCAGACAGTTGGGGCTTGGAGGTGCCGCCGCCAGAGGCTGAGGCGTCATCTGAGGCGCCGGACGGACCCTGGCGCTGTTCACGGCGCTGCTGTTCATCCAGGAGCTTCATGAATTCATTGTTGAAGGCCGGGATATCGGTGGGTTTGCGCGAGGAGACGAAGTTCTCATCACGCACCACTTCCTGGTCCACCCACTGGCTGCCCGCATTCTTGAAGTCATCCTGCAGGCTGGGCCAGCTGGTGACGGTGCGGCCCTTGGCGATGCCCGCCGAGATCAGCAGCCAGCCGCCATGGCAGATGGAGGCGATGGGCTTTTCCGCATCATTGGCGGCACGCACGAAATTGCGGGCTTCGGGCAGCAGGCGCATGGCATCGCCATTGACCACGCCACCCGGCAACAGCACGGCCGAATAATCAGCCGGATTGGCGCTGTCGAGGCTGCCATCGACGCTGACCACTTCACCCTTGTCCACGTGCTTGAAACCCTGCACGCTGTCGCTCTTGTCGGAGAGGATGTGGACCGTCGCGCCGGCGGCTTCCAGCGCCTTTTTCGGTTCCAGCAGTTCGGCCTGCTCGAAGCCATCGGTCACCAGCACGGCGACCTTCAATTGGTTGTAGCGATTGCTCATCATGGTTCTCCCTTCATCAAATAAAAAAGCGGCCGGCATGCACCGGCCGCCCAGGAATCGGGCGCAACTGGATCAGTTGGCCTTTGGGGTGTTTTCCTTGACGCGGTGGCTGTTCTGGTGGTCGTCCTTGGCCTTGTCCATCTCGGGCGCCTTTTCGATGCGCGTGATGTTGGAGGTGGACACCGGATCGCTGCCGGGGAAGCTCATCTCATTGGCCTCATCCAGCGTTACTTCGGATGGCGTGTCGTACTGGTTGGGACGATGGTCCTTGCCGGATTTGCTTTCGCTCATGCTGTTCTCCTTCTGGTCTGATGGAATAGGCTGGCAAGCGGTGCAGCCTGTGAAATGAAGCTTACTGCGCCTATCGCTGCCGCCCTATAAGCGGGAGGCGCAACCGCACGTAAGAATGCGCGAGGAAGATTTTTCCCCGCGCAGATTTCACGGCCAGGGTGCTGGCGTCACGTCTTCAAACTGCGCTTGCTGCGCGCCGCTGGCGGGAATGCCGTCGGGTTTGCGGCCCGGGTGCAGCATGGTGCCGGTGAGCAGATCCAGTTCACGTTCGGCCGCAATGAACGCGCGGTCGTCCAGCGGCTGTTCCGCCACGGGCCAGTGCTCGATGGCCCAGCGCTTGTATTCCTCGAAACGCAGGCGCAGCTGCCTGGCGTACTCTTCTCGTTGCTGTTCGATGGCATCCATGGTTCATCCTCCTTGCATGGCAATCAGGCTTTCCTTGACCTTGGCCAAGCCGAATTTCCAGATCTGCTCCATCTTGATGTGCGGCATGACGGGCAGCTCCGAGGGATCGATGAAAACATCCAGCACCGCCGGGCCAGGCGCGGCCAGCAGCTGCTGCAGGCTCTCCTGCAACTCTTCCGGGGCGCGCGCAGTGAAGCCCTGGCCGCCACAGGCACGGGCGAAGGCGGCGAAGTCGGCATTGGGGAATTCCGAGCCCTCGAAGGCAGGCATGCCGGCTTCTTCCATCTCCAGATGCACCAGGCCCCATTCACGGTTGTTGAAGACGATCACCTTCACCGGCAGCTTGTGCTCCACGCTGGTCATGAACTCACCCATCAGCATGGTGAAGCCGCCGTCACCCACGCCCACGATCACCTGGCGTTCGCGGTCCAGTGCCTGGATGCCATTGGCCTGGCCAAGCGAAGTGCCGACCGCGGCATTGTTGAACGAGGCCAGCAGGCGCTGCTGGCCGCGCTGGCGGATCCAGTTGCCGCACCAGAGCGTGACCACGCCGGTATCGATGACGAAGCGCGCATCGTCGTCAGCCAGATCGCTCAGGGCCCGGGCCACGCTTTGCGGTTTGATCTTCTTGTGATGGCGCTTGATCTCGGCGGCGCTGTCCAGCTTGCTGTTCCAGCGTTCACGATCGGCATTGGCTTTCTGCAGGAAACTGCCATCGGTCTTGCCGTCGACCTTTTCCAGCAACGCTTGCACGGCCGGTCCGACCGAGCCGGTAATGCCCAGCGTGACCGGGGCGCGGCGGCCGAGTACGAAACCGCGTTCGTCAATCTGGATGATCTTGGCTTTGGTCGGCAGGAATTCCGAATACGGATAATCCGAGCCCAGCATCAACATCACCTCTGCACCATGCAGGGCATCAGTGCCAGGCGCGCCACCGATGAGGCCGACTCCGCCGATCCAGTGCGGATGGTCGTAAGCCACCAGATCCTTGCCTCGGAAGGTATGCATGACCGGAGCCTGCAGCTTGCTGGCCAGGGCCAGCACCTGGTCGATGGAATCGCGGCAGCCATTGCCGGCGAAGATGGCCACCGAGCCGGCGGCATTGATCAGTTCAGCCGCAGCGGCAATCTCGGCGGCCGGCGGGGCCAGTTCACTGCGCTCACGCAGCGTATGAATGCTGGGGACGGTGCCGCTGACCTTGGCTCCGATGATGTCTGCTGGAATGTTCAGGTGCGCTACGCCGCGCTGTGCATAGGCCTGGGCGATGGCCTGGTGGAACACGGCAGGGGCCTGTTCCGGGCTGGTGATGACCTGGCTGTAGGCGGCCACATCGCGGAACAGCATGTCAGGTGAATTTTCCTGCAAATAGTCGGTGCCGCGCTTGGCTGCGGGCACACCGCCCGAAATGGCCAGCACCGGCGCGTGGTCCTTGCGGGCCTCGTAGAGCCCGGCTACAAGGTGGTTGGCACCGGGGCCGGTGGTGCCGCAGCACACGGCCAGGCGGCCGGTCAGCTTGGCCTGGCCGGCGGCGGCCAGGGCGGCGCCTTCTTCGTGGCGTACACCGATCCATTCGATGCGCTTGTCACGGCGGATGGCGTCGGTCAGGGGATTCAAGGCATCACCGACGACGCCAAAGATCTGGCGCACGCCGATCTCGTAGAGCGTGTCGATGAGGATGTCTGCAACGGTAGCGGGCATGGCGGCTCCTGGGAGGGGGAGGGAATCGCTCAAGAGTAAGTCCGGCAGTGCCGGGCCTGTATCGGCATGTGCGGTAAATCCATGTAGGAGAAGACCGGGCGGGAGGCAGCAAGGCGCGCCATGGCGGGCGGGAGCGGCACATTCCTACGCGGGCTTCATCGGCAGTCCGACTGTGCGGCGGCCGGGGCGATTTGATAATCGGCGCATCAGCGAACTTGCGGAGGAAGCGATGCGACGCGCACTGTGGAAGGGAGCCATCAGCTTCGGGCTGATCAATATCCCGGTCGAACTCTATACCGCCGAAAAACACGATGAGCTGGATTTCACCCTGCTCGACAAGCGCGACCTGTCCCCGGTGGGCTACAAGCGCTACAACAAGAAATCCGGACGCGAAGTCCCCTGGGAAAACATCATCAAGGGCTACCAGTACGAGGAGGGCAAGTTCGTCCTCATGTCCGATGAAGATTTGCGCCAGGCCAATGTGGAGGCCACCCAGAGCATCGACATCCAGAGCTTCGTGGAGCGTGAGCAAGTCCCCATCCTCTACTACGAGCAGCCGTATTTCCTGGCCCCGGCCAAGGGCGGCGACAAGGCCTACGCCTTGTTGCGCGAAACCCTGCTGGCCAGCGACAAGATGGCCATTGCCCAGATTGTCATCCGCACCCGGCAGCATCTGGCCGCCCTGATTCCCCAAGGCGACATGCTGCAACTGATCACCTTGCGCTATCCCAGCGAATTGCGGGCACCGGATGACTTGCCGGTGCCGTCACGCAAATCGAAGAAATCCGCCGTGACCAAGCAGGAAGTCGAGATGGCGCGGGCGCTGGTGGATCACATGTCTTCCGATTGGGAGCCCGGGCAGTTCCACGATACCTATCGTGATGACGTGCTGGCGCTCATCAAGAAGAAGATCAAGAGCCGCCAGACGCATGCGGTGGCCGAACCCGATGAGGCCGCTGCGCCAGCCACGTCGGGCGCGAAGGTGGTGGACCTGATGGCCTTGCTCAAGAGCAGTCTGGAGGGACGAGGCAAATCCAAGCCAGCCCCCAAAGACAAGGCAGACGAGAGCACTGCCAAGGTCCACAAGATGGCCGACCGCAAGCCTGCTGCCAAACGCAGCAGCGCGGCCAAGAGCGAGTCCCGAACGGCGGCCCGCAGCAAGGCGCCGCCCCGTAGCAAGGCCGCCGCCAGCAAGAGTACGGCGCGCAGCACGCCTGCGCGCGCCAACGCCAGGAGGGCGCAGGCATGAGCCGGTCTTCTTCCGCACTGGATCGTTACCATGCCAAGCGTGATTTCAGCATCACGCCCGAGCCGTCCGGCCACGCTCAGTCTGTCCGGCGGCAGGGCAAGCAGGCCTCACCGGAGGGCTTGCAGTTCTTCATCCAGCGCCATCATGCACGTCGGCTGCATTACGACTTCCGGCTGGAGCTCGATGGCGTACTCAAGAGCTGGGCCGTTCCCAAGGGCCCGAGCCTGGACCCGCATGACAAGCGGCTCGCCGTGCGGGTCGAAGACCATCCTTTTGATTACGGCACGTTTGAAGGCGATATCCCGGCCCACCAGTACGGAGCAGGCCACGTGGTGCTGTGGGATCGCGGCCAGTGGCAACCGCATGGCGATCCGCAGGCCGGGCTCAGGAAAGGCCATCTCAGCTTCCTGCTCGCGGGTGAGAAACTGCAGGGCCGCTGGGCGCTGGTGCGCATGGGCAAGCCTGCCGAGGATGGCAAGGAGAATTGGCTGCTCATCAAGGAAGAAGATGACGCCGCCCGCACCGGTGCAGCCGCCGCCATCACCGACCTGCGCCCGGATAGCGTGAAGGACCTGGGGGATACGCCCTCTGCCGGCAAGGCCATCGCGCCTTCACCCGTGCAATCCATGAGTGACATGCCCGAACGCATGGAGGCGCAGTTGGCCACGCTCGCCGACACCGCACCCCAGGGCGAGGAATGGCTTTCCGAACTGAAGTTCGACGGTTACCGGGGCTTGTGCCGCATCGAGAACGGCCGGGCTGCCATCCATACCCGGGAAGGACTGGACTGGAGCCATCGCTGGCCCATCCTGGTGGAGGCACTGGCAGAGCTGCCGGTGGATCAGGCCTGGATCGACGGCGAGGTGGTGGCCCTGGATGCCGACGGCCGTGTCAGTTTCGAGGCCTTGCAAAATCTGGTGCGCGGCGACCGCCAGCAGGCCAACGGCATCCGGCTGGCACTGTACGCCTTCGACCTGCTGTACCTGAATGGCCATGACGTGCGCGAACTCCCGCTGCACCAGCGCAAGGAGTTGTTGCGCGAGGTGATTCCGGGTGGCGATGAACAGGGCTTGCTGCTCTACAGCGAGCATATCGCCGGCCATGCAGATGAAGTATTTCGCCACGCGTGCCAGCACGGGATGGAAGGCATCGTGGTCAAGCGGGCCGATGCGCCCTATAGCGGGCGGCGCGACCGCAACTGGATCAAGGTCAAGTGCGAACATCGGCAGGAGTTCGTCATCGCGGGTTATACCGAGCCGGCCGGACAGCGCAGCGGCTTCGGGGCCATCCTGGTGGGTGTGCATGACGAACAAGGGCAACTGCAATATGCCGGCCGCGTGGGCACGGGCTTCGACGAACGCTTGCTGGGCAGCATGCTCAAGCAGTTCCGCCAGCGCGAACAGGACCAGCCTGCCTTCGTCAATCCGCCGACCGGGCAGCAGCGGCGTGGCGTGCACTGGCTGAAGCCGGAACTGGTGGCGGAGGTGAAATTCGCCCAGTGGACCAAGTCCGGCATCCTGCGTCACGGCAGCTTCGTAGCGCTGCGCGAGGACAAGGCACCGGAGGAGATCGTCAGGGAAACGCCGGGAAGCGCCTCTGATGAGGTCCATCCCGAGAACGCGGAAGCGAAGCCGAAAGCACCCGCCCGCCGCAGCGAACAAGACCTGTCCAGGCCCGTGACGGTGGAGGGCGTCAAACTGACGCATCCCGGCAAGATACTGTTCCCCGATACCGGCCTGACCAAGCTGGAACTGGCGCGCTACTACCAGAGCGTCGCGCCCTGGATCCTGCCCGAACTCAAGCAGCGCCCTCTATCCCTGGTGCGCTGCCCGGACGGCCATGCCGGGAAGTGCTTCTTCCAGAAACACACTGGCCAAGGCATGCCGGACGCCATCGAGACCATTGAAGTGCCGGAAGGCGAGGGCAAGGCACGCTACATGATGGTCAACGACGTTGCCGGACTGGTCGCCACCGTCCAGATGGGCGTCCTGGAGCTGCACGCCTGGGGGGCCACCGGGCGGGCGCTGGACAAGCCGGACCGGGTGGTGTTCGACCTCGATCCGGCACCTGATGTGCCCTGGGATACGGTGGTGGAGGGTGCGCAACTGGTACGGGGGCTGCTGGAGGAGCTTGGCCTGAGCTGTTTTTTGAAGACTTCCGGAGGCAAGGGCCTGCATGTCATGGTGCCAATTCGTCCGGAATACGACTGGGACGTCATCAAGGACTGGGCACACCGCCTGGCGGCGCATCTGGCGCGCCTGCTGCCGGATCGTTTCATTGCCCGCATGAGCAAGTCCGCCCGCACTGGCAAGATCTTCATCGACTACCTGCGCAATGCGCCCGGTGCCACTACGGTTGTGGCGTATTCGGTGCGCGCCCGCGACGGCGCTCCGGTGTCGGTGCCGATCACCTGGGAAGAGCTGGAGCAGGGCGTGCAGGCCGACCATTTTCGAGTCTCCACCATGCGGAAAAGGCTGGAAAGCCTGTCCCACAGTGACCCTTGGGCCGATTTCAACAAGTCTCCGCAGCGCCTGACGCGCGCCATGCTGGATGCCTTCGATCCGGCCTGAGCCGGCCGGCAAGCTCAACAAGGAGGTGATGTCCTACACGCGGTTCATCTTCCTGCCGACTGTGGATGACAAGGGCAAACTTCATAATCCACTTTAACTTGATGGACGCGGCTAGCCGGTCCGTTTGCAACCAGACAGAGCACGCCCCGCCGTGACATGAACAACAAGAAGGATTTGGCCAGCGCCATGAATACCATCAGCCACCGCACTTCGCTGACCCAGCTGTTTACCCGCCCCTTGCAAGCCGTGATGCCGGGCCTGATGCCTCAGGCTCCCGCTGCGCTGCATGTTGCCCAGCCGCGCAAGTTGCCCGCGGCGCTGGTGGATCGCCTGCTGGAACAGGAAGGGCAGCGCGGCCTGCGCCACGCGGACTTGCCCCGCGCCACCTTCAATGCACCGCAGCCGGCGGCCCATCGCGCTGCAACGTTCAGCTATCCGCTGCATATCGACCGCGCCAGCATTGAAGCCTTGCCCGCAGCCTGCGGCGTCTACATTTTGCGTGGTGTGAACGATCAGGCTTTGTACGTGGGCCGCAGCGTGAACCTGCGCAGCCGCGTGCTGGCCCATTTGCACAATCATGAAGAACAATTCCTGATCGGCCAGACCCGCCGCATCGAATGCCGCCGCACCGCCGGTGAGCTGGGCGCTGCCCTGCTGGAAAGCAGCCTGCTGCGCGATCTGCGTCCGTCGCACAACAAGAAGCAGCGTACCAAGCGTGGACTGTTCACCTTGCGCCTGAACGATGTCGGCCAGCCGCAGGTGGCCCAGGTTGAGGAACGTGAATTCAGCCGTGCCGAGAATCTGTTCGGCATCTATACCAGCGAGCGTGCGGCACAGGAAGCGCTGCAAAAGATGGTCGAGCGCCATGGCCTGTGCTCCATTGCCACCGGTCTGGAGCAGGCCGATGGTGTTGGCATGGCCTGCTTCGGCCGCCAGATCCGCCGCTGCCGCGGTGCCTGCACCGGTGAAGAAACGCATGAACAGCACCAGCAGCGCCTGATGCAGGCGCTGGAAGACTTGCGCATCCTGCCTTGGCCTTACGCTGGCCCGATGGCCCTGGTAGAGCAGGGTGATGGCTGGCAGCAGGTGCATGTCATCGATCATTGGCGTTATCTGGGCTCGCTGGACCGGGACAACCGCCAACTGGCCAGCCGTCCGGCCGCCAGTCTCAAGGGTTTTGACCTGGACAGCTACAAGCTGATGATCCAGCCGTATCTGCTGGGCCAGTTGGAATTGCGTCCGCTGCCCGGGCTGCCGCTGGCGCAGGGCTGAATTCGCATTGACTTGGGCCGGTCTTCCCGGCCCTTGCTGTTTTTGCCGGACCTGAAGTCCGCATCACATTCCTCCCGCTTTTTCTGTATTGACTCCCTTCGATCCGATGCAACGACGATTCCCTCTCCCTGTCGCCGCCATCCTGCTGGCCGCTCCCTTCAGCCTGAACCCGGCCCATGCCGCTGATTCCGCAGGTTTCTGCAACACCGAGCAAACGCTGGACAAGGACCAGCTGGCCGCCACGCTGATCCGTACCTATCCCGTGAGTACCGGCTATCTGTCGGTCGGCAAGGAGCCAGCGCCGCTGAACTCGCCGCGCGCGCTGGTCGCCTGGCTGCTGCAAAAGCGCGCCACGGAAAAGTCAGGGGGACAGGCCTGCCAGGGCGACAGTTGCAACGTCGACCACATGGCGGCCGATGTGCAATCGCTGCTGGATGGCAAGGATGCCCGTTTCCAGCCTATTGGCCGCAGCGATGTCATCGCCTTCTTCCGCGACAACAGCCGCGTGGCCTTGCGCTGCACGACGGCCGATGCCACTCCGCGGCTGGCCCATGCAGATGCCGCCTTGCGCATGGGCGTGGCACCGGCTCCTGCATCGACGCCAGCGGCCGCACCCGCCGCGCCAGCCACGGCGCAGGCTCAGGAGGCTCAGCAGGCGGGCTGGATGGACCATGTACGCATTCGCGGCAATCCTGACCAGCTTTCCATCGATCATCGCAACAAGGCGGCTTTCGCCTCGGTCGATCGGGCCAGGGTGTCGCTGGCCAATGACGATGTGGCGCAATCGCGTACCAATGATGTTGTGGTGTTTGCCGGGTATTCGCTGGACAAGCGGCCCATGGGCGAGCCGGGCAGCACCTATGAGGCGGTGCCTTATGTGGGCTTCAAGCAGAACCGGGTGACCACCTATGACACGGGCAATCCCGAGATCACCACGACGCGCACCAGCCAGATCGGGATGCTGTCCGCCTTCCACTTCGCGCATGCGGATACGGCCAATACGGAGGATCTGACGGCGCGTCCCGACTACCTGGTCAACAATACCGACGGCAGCCGGCTGCTGACGGTCAACTTCACGCTTACGCCGGTTCGCCCGGGCGTGCTCAACGATTTCCTGCGCTGGAACAACGGGCTGGCGTTCAAGCCCATCCTGATCGGGCAGAGCCGTAACGGTATCTACATCAACCGGGGGGATCCGGATGTGGTGGACGAGCATCGCGACTTCATCCGTTTGGGAGCACAGGCGGGGTTCACGCTGTCTTCCACCAATCCGGCCTTGCCGTTTGATTTCACCACGACTTATACCGGATTGAAGGCTTTGCAGGGCAATCGCAGCATTCATTACTGGAAGTCGGTTCTGACTTACAACTTCAACCAGAACGTGGGCCTGAGCCTGGATTATTCGAACGGCTTGCTGCCCGATAGCGGGGATGCGGAACGCAAGTGGGGGTTGGGGGTGTCTAGCAAGTTCTGATGAGTGGACGCAGCGCTGACGGGGTCGGCGGCGCTGTCGCGATGCTTAATCGCATCCTGCGCCAAGCCCGTAGAGCAGCCATTTTCCCTGGTCGAGTCGGAGGCTGCGGCTTTCCACGCAGGCTTCGTCGGCAAAGAACATCACCTCAATTTGCTCATCGGTGACGGTTGAACGAACAACTTTCCGAATAGGGAGAGGAGAGATCTGCACTTGGGCTCATTTCTGTATTTTTTTACTCACTAAAAGTGATTGCATCTGGCCGAAAAACTAATCGCAAGCGCTACCGATTGCCGTAATCATCCAGCGCCCTTTTTTGCGCACCAGCTCTCGGTCAGAAATGCAGGCTTCGTTGGGCATGTAGGTGATAATGACCCGGTTAGCTGAGATTTCTACACTGACATCCCATGCCTCGCCTGCGCTCAACAATCGTTCTGCAAGCGCCGCGTCGGCTTTGACTCTTTGGGTGCGCTCCACGTAGTTTTCATCCATCCATGTGCGGTTTATGAACTTGCTCATATGCCGTAGCAAGTAGTTTTTGCTGGCTTCCGTCTTCTTTGCGCATAGGAGCGTCTCAACTAAATCCGCAGATCCTTCCGGTAGTTCTGCCCGCACGGACTCTCTTTCTTCGGGTAGGCATGCGTTTGCTTTCATCTCGCCTTGGACATTGATGGGTGGTAAATCAGAATGCGGCGGGCTCGCTGATGTCGGGGAGGGAACGATGATGGACATCGAGAACAGATAGAGGAGCGGTCTGCTTTTCATAGAATCTTGGGTTCTAAGACAGTGATGTGAAAATGATGTGCATGTGTCTTTTCATTTCGTGATATTTGCAGATTGGCGACTGGCGCATTTTTGTCTTTGCTATTGGTATCCATGAACCATGGATCAAATATCTGCGAAACTGCTGGAGACTTCATCAGTGACTTTCTAAATGCTCTGACCTTGCTAGGTTCATTCTTATTTCTTTCTTCATTCCAAGCAGCTTCGGCCAGATTGAGCCTGACGTCTGCTTTTGCGGCCAGTTCTCTTGCCGTAGTTAAAGCTTCCAATGCCGCTGAGTTGTCAGGATGGTTTTTACTCGCTTTAGTAAGGTTCCGTCGCCCAGCTTCAACACGTAAGTAAGGCCCGCTATAGGGTTGCCGCTGTCAAAGTCAATCGCTCGCAAGCGTTCAAAATATCGACGAGGTCGGCTGTCAGGTAGCATCGGAAATTCTGGCGAATCCCTCGCTCCCCCCGGAAACGCATGCGTCGCCCCCTTCACCGAAAACGTCCCCGGACAGGCAAACGTGATATTCCCACCCTCCAGCGTCACCGAAGCCTGCCCCGCCT
>JGI24890J29729_1000058_pt1 | contig 99059 bp, 100 predicted proteins | sample FreactcultureFD7_FD_29729 | JGI IMG/M metagenome (IMG submission 29729) | reverse complement strand
TATACCGGAGCAGATTGCAAGCGCTGCCGTCGCGAAAAAGTAAAGCTCTTTCTTAAGGGCTCTAAGTGCGATGGACCAAAGTGTCCGATCGAATCACGTCCTTATCCACCAGGACAACACGGCCGTGGCCGTTCCAAGGAATCTGAGTACCTACTTCAGATGCGTGAAAAGCAGAAGTGCGCACGTATCTACGGTGTTCTCGAGAAGCAATTCCGCGGATACTACGAAGAGGCAAACCGTCTTTCAGGTAAGACCGGTGAGAACCTTCTTATCATTCTCGAGACCCGTCTCGATAACGTCGTCTATCGCGCCGGCTTTGCAAAGAGCCGCGATATGGCACGCCAGCTCGTTCGTCACGGACATTTCTTGGTTAACGGCAAGAAGGTAAATATTCCTTCATTCCGCGTAACTCCAATGGATGTTATTGATGTTGTCCCTGGCTCAATCGACACCACACCATTCATCATCGCATCAGCTGAACTTGGCGAAAAGGCCGTTCCAGCATGGATGGAAGTTGTTGGATCCAAGCTTCGTATCTTGGTTCACGCTCTTCCTACCCGTCCTGTGATCGACACTTTGGTCGAAGAGCAGCTAATCGTTGAACTTTATTCTAAGTAATTAGTAATTAGGCAGTACCCAAAAATAATCAGCTGGAGATCAAATAGTGGATCTCCCAGACGTTCGGAGGAAATAAGTGCTCATCGCACAACGCCCCATCCTCACTGAGGAAGTAGTAAGCGAGTTCCGCTCACGATTCATCATTGAACCGCTAGAGCCTGGCTTTGGCTACACCCTTGGAAACTCATTACGTCGTACTCTCTTGTCATCGATTCCTGGTGCAGCAGTTACCAGCATTCGTGTCAACGGCGTACTTCACGAGTTCTCGACTCTTGAGGGAGTCAAGGAAGATATCACTGAGATTGTCTTGAACATCAAGAACCTCGTCCTCTCATCCGACAACGATGAGCCATCACTTCTTTACATTCGTAAGAGCGGTGAAGGNGTGGTCACTGGTGCAGATATCGCAGCTCCAGCAGGAGTTGCAGTCCACAACCCAGAGCTTCACATCGCAACCCTTAATTCAAAGTCCAACTTTGAAGTTGAGCTCACTGTCGAGCGTGGCCGCGGCTACGTAACAGCAGTTGCGAACAAGCAAGCTGGCGGAGAGATCGGTCGCATCCCAGTTGACTCAATCTATTCACCAGTTCTCCGCGTTACCTACAAGGTTGAGGCAACTCGTGTTGAGCAACGTACCGACTTCGATCGCTTGATCGTCGATGTCGAGACCAAGCCATCAATGAAGCCAACCGATGCAATGGCATCAGCTGGAAAGACACTTGTTGAGCTCTTCGGTCTTGCTCGCGAACTCAATGAGAACGCAGAAGGAATCGAGATGGGACCTTCCGTCCAAGATGCAGCTCTTGCTGCTGATCTCGCACTTCCAATCGAAGACTTGGATCTCACTGTCCGCTCTTACAACTGCCTCAAGCGTGAAGGTATTCACACGGTCGGCGAGCTCGTAGGACGTTCAGAGGCAGATCTCATGGACATTCGTAACTTTGGTTCTAAGTCAATCGATGAAGTGAAGGCAAAGCTTCACTCCATGGGCCTATCTCTTAAGGACAGCCCAGTTGGTTTCGATCCAACACAACACGCCAACTACGGTAAGAACGATGACGACCTCGTTGATTCTTCCAACGAGCAGCTCTAGGAGATAGCAGATGCCTACACCAAGCAAAGGACCTCGCCTCGGCAGCGGTCCAGCACACGAAAGATTGCTACTCGGCACATTAGCTGAGCAACTTTTCGAGCACGGCAAGATCACCACAACAGTGACAAAGGCTAAGCGCCTTCGTCCATTGGCTGAGCGCTTGATTACTCAAGCAAAGGCAAATGATCTACCAGCTCGTCGTCGCGTAATGATGACAATTGCTAACAAGGGCGTAGTTCATACCCTCTTCACAGTAATTGCACCACGCTTTGCAAAGCGCCCTGGCGGATACACACGTATCACCAAGGTTGGCCCACGCAATGGCGATAACGCACCAATGGCGGTTATTGAACTTCTTAACGACTAATCCTCGTTAACGCCTAACCTAGTTTCATGGCCAAACCCACTCTCTTTCCCGAGAGTGGGTTTCGTCGTTTACGGATAGAACTTTCTTATGACGGTACTAATTTTGCTGGTTGGGCCAAGCAGCCAGACCAACGCACGCTCCAGGAAGAGTTAGAGAGCGCGTTATCGAAATTAGCACATGACCAAATCAACACTGTCGTAGCGGGGCGAACCGATGCCGGCGTCCATGCACTCCAACAATTTGTGCATTGCGATATCTCGGAAAATCCACCTCATGCAGATATGGATTGGGATATCACTAACTGGGCCTATCGCCTTAATCGAATTCTCGATGAAGATATCCGGATCCACTCGGTCGGGTACGCCCCCGAGGGATTCCATGCCCGCTTTTCAGCTACCGCCCGTCACTACACCTACAAAATTGCTGATGGCCTTATGACTTTGCCACCGCTTGAGCGTTTCGATGTAGCACCTTGGTATCGCCATCTAGATCTTGACCTAATGAATGAAGTCTCAGCTCATATGCTTGGTGAGCATGACTTCAGCGCTTTCTGTAAATATCGCGAAGGAAGTACCACGATTCGAACGCTCACTAAATTTAATTGGTATCGATTGCCAAATGGATATCTTGCCGCTGATGTTTCGGCGGATGCATTCTGTTACTCCATGGTGCGAAATCTTGTTGGCGCTGCTGCATGTGTGGGGGAGGGACGCTTCCCCAAAGAGNGGATGCTCAAAATGCTGGAAAATCGAGAGCGAGTTCCAGATAGCATCGTATTTCCTGGTCGTGGACTGACTCTTGTGAAAGTCGATTTCCCAGCAGATGAATTATTAGCAGAGAAAGCCGCCCAATCTATGGCACGGCGAATGGCAGAGGATTAACCTCGCAATAACCTCACGATTTCTTAGCTATCGATACACAAGCGAAGGTTTTCTGAAAATACTCTGTGTAATTAAGGTCTAGAGACATAGGCTTCAACTCTCGCAGCTTCATCGTGAGTAACGTTAGGAAGATACGAATGAGTCTTGCGGGGCGCACTGTCTTGGTCGCAGATGATAATCAGGATATTCGCGATCTCATCACGATCATTCTGGAAGATAGCTCCATTTCCGTTCTCAGCGCCGAGGATGGAGTGAGCGCTTTAACTCAAGCAAGCTCACATAAACCAGATCTCATCCTCCTCGATGTAATGATGCCGGGCCTCTCCGGAATCCAAACTCTGGAGCGAATCCGCAACCATGAGGATTCTGAAGTTCAAAAAATTCCAGTGGTGATGATTACCGCTAAGTCACAGTCCGAAGACATAGATAAGGCTCTTTTGACTGGCGCGGATTCTTACATTATTAAGCCATTTCAAACCGGTCTCTTGATCGAGAAGATTTCATCGATTTTGCAGATAGGTGGAAAATAGAATGCAGCGCGCCTTGGTTTTCACGATTGCTTTACTTCTATTTCCGATTTCATCTACTTATGGGGCCACTAATCCTTACGGCTCAACCACTATTGATCCTGCCGGCCCTAGTGAAATTATTTTGACAGTGAGTTCGCCGGCGGTGGTTAAGAAATATCGTCTAGCGGATTTGTATTTACTGGCGCAGTCAAAAATGACTATCAACGAACCATTTGTAAAAAAGGTACAGACCTTTTCCGTAATTCCGCTCTCAACTCTTTTCAACCAAGTGCGGATCACCTCGCATGAAAACGTTGAAACAAAAGCGCTTAACGATTATGTCTATACCAATGTTGCCGCCACCTTTCTAGCGGCGAAGGGTTACTTGGCTGTGAAGCTGAATGGCAAACCAATTCCTTACGATCAAGGTGGACCCATTCGAATCATCTATCCCAATTCCAGCATTTGGGCGAAATTTCTAGATCCTTGGAATTGGTCACTCAGTTCCATATCGGCGAAATAAAAAAAGGATCTGATCGAAGATGCCAGATGTTCAACCCAGCGAAAATGAGATCATTCGCCAAACCAAATTTAGACTGACGGTTGGGCAAGGAATTTTCTCTGTTGTAGTGGCAATTAGTCTCGTGATATTTGGTATCTCTACCTTTACGACTTCTAGAGATTCGCTTTCTCAAGCCAAGGTCTTATCGGACGCCGAAACGCCTGCGGCTTCAATTATCTTTACCCAACGAGAGACTTTGGTCTATGCCACGAGGTATTCGGAGTGGTTGGCTGGTGGCGTAGCGCGGCGCGACGTTCAGATTGCTAGGGCGCTCCTTGCCCAACGCCTTAGTGTGGTTGATGGGCTTGGAACAACTATCGGAAGTCGTCTCACTCCACTATTTCTACAAGCACTGAAAATGTCAGATTCCATCGTGGCCAGCACCCNCCCTGGATTCCTTACTCTTTCCGAACGAGCATCGCTCGCCAAACAATCCGTGGGAGTTATCGACTCCATTCTTTTCAATTCGCGACAGTTGATCGAAAGCTACCAGCATGCAGTAGATGAGCAGATTCAGATCCAAGTACTTTCTAGGGCTAGATCTGCTCGNATAAACCTTGCGCTGCTGATCTGGATTATNGCCTCGGCCTTACTTCTCTTTCTCTGGGTCGGAAGCACAGTTCGACGCCAATATCGTCGTGGGCGTATCGCTATTCGCAAAGAGAGTCTGGCTATGGAGCAGATGCGAGATCAGCTCCTTCGCACCCAAGAATCCTTAGTTGCGATGCAGAGCTTAAATGAGGCTAAGAACGAATTTATTTCTACCGTAAACCATGAACTTCGCACCCCGCTCACATCCATAATTGGCTACATAGAGCTCTTGCGAAAACGCATCCACAACAAGCAAGATGCGGCCGAACTGGTGCCGCTTATCGACACCGTTGATCGAAATGCCATGTCTCTGCTGGATCTGGTCGAGAGCATGCTTTCCATCTCAAAGCTTGATGCTAAAGAGTCTCCACAGGATTTCCGAAAAATTGACCTTGTAGAAAATATGGAAAATGTCGTATTCGTACTTGAGCCAGCTTTTACACAGAAATCGTTAAAACTGAATATCGATGGTGCCAGAGAGAAGTTCATTATCGATGGAAATTATGGACAAGTTACTCAAATATTTATGAACATACTCTCCAATGCCATCAAATTTAGTAATCAAGGCTCCGCTATAGATATCGTATTTACAAAACAGAGCAATGGCGAAGATGATTCATATCATTGTGTGACAGTAAAGGATTATGGGATAGGGATTCCCGAAGAAGATATGAGCTCATTGTTTACTCGCTTCTTCCGAGCTCGAAATGCGGTCTCAGAACATATCTCAGGAACTGGATTGGGTTTGGCGATCGTTGAAAAATTAGTTCTTATTCACGGTGGAACTATCGAAGCAAAGTCCGTGCTGGGAAAGGGCACCGAAATGCAAACCTGTTTCCCACAGGCGGCATCTCGAGTGGAGAAGATGATTCTGGAACGGCGAGGGGATGTACTCCTTCGCTCCATAGAAAAGATCGTACAAGCCAAGGATCTGGCAGGGGCTGCACATGAAATTGGTGGAGCCATAGGTTTTTATGGTTGTGCAGCTGAAGGTGATGAGATTCTCAATATCTCTCGCAATCTTAAAGACTATTCACGTATCGAAGATGCTCGAACGAGAATTATAGAAATTTTAAGGAACGCTAATATCGAAAATGAGGAGAAATGATGCAGCGGGAACTCGTTCTGGTCGTAGATGACAATGTAGATATTCGCCACTTCGTCAGAGCCAGCCTTGAGAGTGAGGGCTTCCGGGTAGCCGAAGCAATAGATGGCGAATCCGCGTTGACTACATTTGCCGAGAGAAAGCCGGCTGTTATCATTCTTGATTTATCTATCGGGCAACCAGATGGTTTTGAAGTCTGCCGCGAGATTCGAAAGAGCTCGAATACCCCGATCATCATGTTGACCAACCGTGGGGAGGAGGTGGATGAGGCGATGTGTTTGGCGGTCGGCGCCGATGATTACATCACAAAGCCGGTCTCATCGCGAATCTTGAACTTGCGAGTAACGACCCAACTTCGACATCGGAATGTGAAGCCGGTACAAGCCGCTGCAATCTATGAGGCAGAAAATCTCACTTTAAATACTGAGAGTCGCGAATTATTGGTGGCAGCGAGCGCGTCACGCTGACCAAGACCGAGTACGACTTGATTCACTTATTGATGGAGCAACCAACTCGAGTCTTTACCCGCGAACAAGTCATTGAGGCAATCGGGGGATCGGTCGAATACTCCAGCGACCACCTCCTGGATACCCATGCCTCCAGACTCCGCCTCAAGATCAAAGGCGCCGGGGGGCCACGGGTCATTTCGGCGATTCGAGGGGTCGGATACCGCCTAATTCCCCTTCAATAGGCTGCAATAGATGGGCCATTTACCCATTTTGACCCCAAGCCACGCGGGCGGGNAACCTAGCCCTCTGCTCAAGCGGCCATCTGGCCACGGGGCTAAATCAAGATAATTCGATCCACAGCTAGAAAGAGAGATACCTCGTGCGCACATTTACACCAAAAGCCGGTGACGTTTCACGTAAGTGGCATGTCATTGATGCGGAAGGCGTTGTACTAGGTCGTCTTGCTAGCCATGCAGCCGTCCTTCTTCGCGGAAAGCATAAGACCACCTTCGCACCACATATCGATATGGGTGACTTTGTTGTTGTTATCAACGCAGAGAAGGTTGTCCTTACCGGACAGAAGGCTGGACAGAAGTTTGCTCACCACCACTCAGGTTATCCAGGTGGTATGACATCTATCGTCTACTCAGATTTGATCAACCAAGATCCAACTCGCGTTGTTGAGAAGGCAATCCTTGGCATGATTCCAAAGAACAAGCTTGGCCGTTCTGTCGGTACAAAGCTCAAGGTCTATGCAGGTCCAACACATCCTCATGCTGCACAGAACCCAACACCTTTCGTATTCAATCAAGTTTCCCAAATCGTGAAGAAGTAATAGGAGCTATAACTAATGTCAGATTTCGATACCACCATTGACGCTGATTTGGANGAAGTTCCTACTTCTTACAGCACCAGCACACCAGCTGCTGCAACCAACCGCCCAGCAATCACAGCACCAGGAGGCGGCACCGGTCGTCGTAAGGAAGCTGTTGCTCGCGTTCGCCTAGTACCTGGTTCAGGNAAGTGGGTTGTAAATGGCAAGGCGCTCGAAGTTTATTTCCCTAACAAGGTTCACCAACAATTAGTTTCGGAACCATTCCGCACCGTTGGTGCAGAAGGTTCATACGATGTAATCGCTCGCATTAACGGTGGCGGAACATCAGGACAGGCAGGAGCACTTCGCCTTGGCGTTGCTCGTGCACTGAACGAGATTGATACCGATGCAAATCGTCCAGCGCTCAAGAAGGCTGGTTTCCTCAAGCGCGATGCACGTGTTATCGAGCGTAAGAAGTACGGTCTGAAGAAGGCACGTAAGCGCTCGCAATACAGCAAGCGTTAATTCACCTTATCGATTCGAATATTTGCTAATGGCCCTCTTTGGCACCGACGGTGTAAGAGGGCTTGCTAATAGCGATCTCACTGCAGAACTTGCTCTCGATCTAGCAGTTGCTGCTGCACATATCCTCGGCGAAGCCGGTGCATTCTCTGGCCATCGTCCGCGCGCAATTGTTGGTCAAGATTCTCGCGCCTCTGGTGAATTTCTGGAAGCGGCAGTTGTTGCTGGTCTAGCAAGCGCTGGCGTAGATGTGTATCGAGTTGGAGTGTTGCCAACACCAGCCATTGCACATTTAGTTGCAGAATCCGGTGCGGATCTTGGCGTGATGATTTCAGCTTCACATAACCCAATGCCCGATAACGGAATTAAATTCTTTGCCAAGGGCGGCGGAAAGCTCGATGACACTCTCGAAGCGGCAATCGAAGCTCGACTTGGCGAGAGCTGGGAGCGCCCAACCGGCCGCAACGTTGGTCGCGTCATTGATGACCAGAGCGCATCCGAGCGATATCTCTTCCATCTGCTCTCATCACTCGCCACAAATCTCAAAGGTCTTAAAGTCGTCGTGGATTGTGCCAATGGCGCAGCTTCTGATGTGGCACCGACGGCGTATCACCGTGCTGGTGCGAAAGTCATCTCTATCTCCAATCGCCCCGATGGCTGGAATATCAATGATGGTTGTGGCTCCACACACATGGAGAATCTAATTGCCAAAGTCAAAGAGGTTGGCGCAGATATTGGAATTGCGCATGATGGCGATGCCGATCGCTGCCTGGCGGTCGATGCCAATGGCGAAGTCGTCGATGGTGATTTCATCATGGCTATATTGGCTACTCACCTCAAGGTTTCTACCGTTGTAGGAACGGTCATGTCTAATCTCGGTTTTGTGAAAGCGATGGAAGCCAATGGAATTAAGGTCGTAAAAACATCTGTTGGAGATCGCTACGTTCTAGAAAATATGCTCGCCAATAACCATATCCTCGGCGGCGAACAATCAGGTCATATCATTCTGCGCGAACATGCAAATACCGGCGATGGCGTATTGACCGCTCTGCAATTAATGCAAGTGATGGCAAGTACTGGTAAATCTCTCGCTGAACTTGCGGGGGTCATGAAACGCTTCCCGCAAGTTTTGATTAACGTCAAAGATGTTAATAAGTCCAAGCTGGAAAGCTCTACCAAGATTGCAGATGCAATTTCTGCCAGCGAAGCAAAACTTGGAGATAAAGGTCGAATTTTGGTCCGTGCATCAGGAACCGAAGCCCTCGTGCGGGNGATGGTTGAGGCAGAATCAGAGAAAGAGGCGCAAGAGCAGGCATCTGCCTTGGCGGAAATAGTAAGATTAGAACTCAAGTAATAATTATTAATTTAGGGAGCCTTATCCATGTGTGGCATCGTCGGATACACCGGTAAGGCCGAAGCTCTCTCGCCAGTCCTAGAAGGACTTCGCCGTCTGGAATATCGCGGCTATGACTCTGCTGGTATCGCACTCGTCGTTAAGGCGGGCGAACCACTGTGGATTGAAAAGCGCGCGGGCAAACTTGGAAACCTCGAAGAGATTCTTGGCGATACAGTCCCCNCCTCCCAAAGCGGAATCGGCCATACCCGTTGGGCAACCCACGGTGGACCAACCGATACCAACGCCCACCCGCATTTAGATAACGAAGGCAAGCTCGCATTAATTCATAATGGAATTATCGAGAACTATGTTGAACTTCGCGCCGAACTTGAAAAGCGCGGACATATCTTTAAATCAGAGACCGATACCGAATCAGTAGTCCATCTCCTGAGCGATGCTCGCAAATCTCACAACGGAGATCTCGCTGCTGCTATGCGCGATGTCTGCGGCCAACTTCGTGGCTCTTTCACATTGCTCGCAATTCATGCAGATGAGCCAGGTCGAATCGTCGGCGCCCGTCGTAATTCACCGCTTGTGGTCGGNGTTGGTGATGGCGAGATGTTCTTGGCATCTGATGTGGCTGCATTTATCGCACATACCAAGCGCGCACTAGAACTTGGGCAGGATGAGGTTGTCGATATCACCGGTGACTCCGTAGTCGTAACCGACTTATCCGGAAAAGTTTTACCGTTGAAAGAGTATGAAATTTCCTGGGATGCCAGCGCCGCAGAGCGCGGGGGATATCCACACTTCATGCTTAAGGAAATTTACGAACAACCTAAAGCAATCGCCGATACTTTGATTGGTCGCCTATCTGGCTTAGATCCAGCAATTACAGAAGGTATTGATCTTGCCGGAATTTCCAAGGTTGTGATTATCGCTTGTGGCACTGCATATCACGCAGGCTTAGTTGGAAAATATGCCATTGAAAAATGGGCAAATATTCCAGTCGATGTAGAACTCGCATCCGAATATCGCTATCGCGAACCAAGTGTCGATGCCAACACCTTAATTATTCCAATCTCTCAATCTGGCGAAACTATGGATACCTTGATGGCGATGCGTTATGCCCGCTCACATGGCGCCCGCGTCTTCTCAGTCTGTAATACAAATGGCTCCACTATTCCACGCGAATCAGATGCCGTTCTCTATACGCATGCTGGTCCAGAGATTGCGGTTGCCTCCACAAAAGCGTTTACCGCTCAACTCATTGCGATGTACCTATTGGGACTTCACTTAGGAAGAGTTCGCGGAGCTATCTCAGCCGAACTCGCAAAAGAGATTGAAGTTCATCTGGCCGAACTTCCATCGAAGGTAGAGCAAGTACTGGAGACGGTTGAGCCACTTCGGGCCCTTACTCGTAAATTTAAAGATGCCTCCTCCATGCTCTTCCTTGGTCGCCACGTNGGATTTCCCACCGCTCTGGAAGGCGCGCTTAAACTTAAAGAATTGGCATATATGCATGCCGAAGGATTTGCTGGTGGCGAACTCAAGCACGGTCCGATTGCGTTGATCGATCAAGGAACTCCAGTTGTTGCCATCATGCCGGCTGAAGGTTCACTCTTGGCCGAGAAAATGGCGAGCAATATTCAAGAGGTGAAAGCGCGTGGGGCAATCATTATCGCCATAGCTGATGCACCGTTGGCATCTGCCGACCATTTAGTTCGCATCCCCACAACTCACGAATTCTTACAGCCGGTCCTTTCGGTTGTCCCACTCCAAGTCATTGCCTATGAGATGGCAATTGCCCGCGGCAATGATGTGGATCAGCCTCGCAATCTTGCTAAATCCGTTACCGTCGAATAGTCAATAAAATGAGTCGAGCACTTCCCGAACTTCGCCGCAAGGAGATGAAGAAGGCAATCCGCCAATCGCTTCTGCTCTTTGTACTATTTCTCATCACCACCGAACAGGTTCTGACCAAGAGTTGGCTCTGGTCGCTGGACCACCGAATAGTTCGAATGCGCCACTATCGAATCNCCGGAATGGCGAGCCACTTTCTGCTAGCCATGGATGACCTCGGGCTTCGCTGGTTTACCGCAACTGTTCTTCTGGTCTCTGCGGCAATCATTGGATTACGTTTTAAATCTATGCGTCCCTTTAATCTCTCCCTCCTGGCACTACTTGCACTTAACGGAGTCGTTGGAGTCTCCAAACTTTTCTTCGGAAGGAGTAAGCCCAGGCTTCATTTCGATGAGCTACATGTGGGCGGACTTTCTTATCCGAGTGGACATGCGGCTAATGCTCTAATTTCTTGGGGACTCCTTGCCTACTTGATTTATCGCTACACAAAGCGCGCGCCATTTAATGGTGTGAAACTCAATGGCTTGGTTGCACTCTTTNCCCTCGCTGTCTGCACAGCTTCGCTATTGCGAAATACACACTGGTTCTCAGATCTGCTTGGCGGCCTATTTCTTGGCGGCTCCATTCTCGTTGCCATTATCGCTATCGACCGCTACTTCCCATCGGTGAAGCAGCCCTCATGAGTTCAATCTTTGGAATTGGTATCGATGTAGTTGATATTGATCGCTTTGCCGAGACGCTCGATCGCACCCCAAATTTTCGCGCGCGCGTATTTACTCCGGTCGAAGCCAAGATGCAGATTGCCTCTCTTGCGGCTCGATTTGCCGCTAAGGAAGCACTGGCCAAGGCGCTCAACGCCAAAGCTCCTTTTAATTGGCAAGAGGCTGAAGTCATTAATGAAACAACCGGCAAGCCAATATTTACATTTACCGGCGCGATGGCAGAACGCTTGGCAGAATTTAACGTGCACCTTACGCTCTCTCATGATGCAGGAATTGCATCCGCTATGGTGATTGTGGAGGCAAAGTAATGTTGCGCGCAGAAGCCCATATCAATCTTCACGCACTTCGCCACAATGTTGCGGCGATTGCACTTCGCACAAACTCAGAAATTCTGGCCGTAGTAAAGGCAAATGCCTATGGACACGGCCTAGTCCCCGTCGCTAAAACTGCAGTCGAAGCGGGAGCACATTGGCTCGGCGTCGCCTTGCTGGAAGAGGCGGNCGCGCTTCGAGCTGCCGGAATCACCGCACCAATTATCGCTTGGCTGACGCCACCCGGTTCGGATTTTGCACAGGCAATTGAATTAGGAATCGATCTCTCGGTTCCATCACTAGATATTTTGCGCGAGATTAATTCCGCCGCAAGCGGGCTAAAGCAGAGCGCTCGAATTCATCTGGAGATAGATACCGGCATGCATCGCGGTGGAGCCTTGGACGAGTGGAGCGAGCTAATTGCCGAAGTGAAGTGCGCATCGGTACAAGTCATCGGAGCTTGGTCGCACTTCGCTCGCGCCGATGAGCCAGAGAGCGCTTACACAGATCTGCAGATTAAGAATTTTGAAGCGCGAATCTTTGAGCTAAAGGGGGCCGGAATCTCACCGGAATTTTTGCACCTTGCAAATTCCGCCGGGGCCTTGATCCACTCGGGAAGTCATAAAGATATTGTTCGGCTGGGTATCGCGATGTATGGACTCTCTCCAGATGTCTTGCATATGGGGAGCGGTGAGTCGCTCGGATTAAAGCCGGTTATGAGCCTTCATTCAATCCTGCAGTCAGTGAAGAAGGTACCAGCGGGCGCGCCCGTTGGTTATGGCGGAAGAGGNGTAACTTCCAGTGAGACTTACCTGGGAATTATTCCGCTTGGCTACTCCGATGGAATCCCTCGGAACGCAACTTCGGCTGTTGGTGTAACAATTAATGGCGAGAAATTTCCGATTATTGGTCGCGTCTCGATGGATCAATTCGTCGTCGATTTAGGTCCAAAATCAAAAGCCAAAGCTGGCGAAAAGGTGACGCTCTTTGGAGAGGGAAGTTATTCCATTGATGATTGGGCCGCGGCATGCGGAACAATTAATTACGAGATTGTTACCCGAATAGCCGCTCGCGTGCCTAGAATCTCGGTGTGAGCAGCGAAGCCCCATTTCTAGAGATTGAGAATCTCACCGTTAAATTTGGTGGGCTCACGGCTCTTGATAACGTTTCACTCAAAGTCCCACAAAACTCAGTAGTGAGTTTGATCGGCCCTAACGGTGCGGGCAAGACCACGGTATTTAATTCCATCTCCGGCTTCGTCCAACCGCAAAGTGGAGAAATTAAAATTGCCGGCCAGAAAACGGCTTGGCCAAAGACCCATAAACTCGCCGCCCTTAAAATTTCCCGAACGCTGCAAGGCGTTGGTCTCTTCTCCGGCATCACAGCCCTGGAGAATGTCATGTTGGGCTCTGACCATAAATATAAAGCGGGGATTGTGAAGGATCTCTTCGGTCTATCTGGTCGGATAGATCGCCAGTTACGAGATTCTGCGATGGCTCAACTCGAGCGCTTTGGTGCACTCTCGCTAGCCGATAAATTTCCACATGAATTGAGTTATCCAGATACGAAGAGAATTGCGTTAGCAAGAGCGCTGATTTCGGAGCCGGAATTAATTTTGCTCGACGAGCCGGCCGCCGGACTCGGTCAAGACGATATCGATGAACTTGCCGAGACTATTCGCCAGCTTAAGAAGAGTTGCGCTGTTCTCTTAGTAGAGCACCACGTTGATTTTGTTGGAGAGGTTTCAGATCAAGTTTATGTACTTGACTTTGGTCGAATTATCGCCGCCGGCGACTTTGAAAGTGTAAAGAAGAGTCCGGAAGTCCTCGCGGCATACCTCGGTGGCGAGGTTGGCCATGCTTAAGATTGAGAATCTCACCGTTAATTTTGATGCGAATAGCGCACTAGATAACGTCAGCTTTAGCGCCGAAGTTGGAAAGATCACCACCGTCATCGGGGCTAACGGAGCCGGCAAGAGCACGCTACTTCGCACCATCTCTGGGCTTAAAGCTCCAAAATCTGGCAGCATTACATGGAGAGATAGCGAATTAGTGGGGATGCGTCCTGAGGCAATTGTTCGCGCTGGTGTGGCGCATGTTCCAGAAGGTCACGCCGTAATTCCAGAGCTGACGATTGATGAGAATATTCGAATGGGCGCCCTCTTTCGCCTTCGCAAAGCGAAGAGCGATGTAACCACCGCCATTGCAGAGATGTACGAACTCTTTCCACAACTTGCTGATCGACGAAAGGCGCCATCCTCGACGCTTTCCGGCGGAGAGCGCCAGATGTTGGCGATCGCGCGGGCCCTAGTTTCGCGACCAGAAATCTTGCTCTTGGATGAGCCATCGCTCGGACTGGCACCGCTCATCGTTAAGCAAATCATTGGAATCATTGAAGAGCTCTGTCGGAAGTCGGGACTCACAGTTTTGCTGGTTGAACAAAATGCGAACACGGCGCTAGATGTCGCTGATCATGGCGTCTTGCTCGCGCTCGGCAAAGTTGTGGCAGATCGCCCCGCAAAGGATCTACGAGCTGATGTATCCCTACGAGAAGCGTATTTGGGGTACTGATGCAAACATTTCTAACTGCCCTATTTACCGGTACCTCTCATGGCGCGATTTACGCACTCGTTGCCCTTGGCCTAGTACTTGTCTGGCGCGGCGCCGGTCTCATTAACTTTGCACAGATGGGCCAAGCGATGTTTAGCGCATATATCGCCTCCACAATAATTAACCATCACATTAATTATTGGTGGGCATTTATCGTCGCAATTATTGCTGGCGGAGCGCTTGGTGGCGCGATAGATGTTCTGGTCATCCGGCCACTTAAGAAGAAGAGCGGAAGTTCAATTCTCTCTAGTCCATCGATGCGCGATGCCATCCCAGTCATCGCCTCCCTCGGAATACTGGGCATACTTCAATCCGCTGCGGGAATGATTTGGGCGGGGGAGGAGCGAGGCTTCCCGGCGCCGGTGAGCACACTTGGTTTATCAATTGGTAAGCGGGCGATGCCGTTTACCAGATTCGATATCTTTGTGATTGTTTTAATTTGGTTAATTTTGATTGCCACAACGTTATTGCTCAACAAGACATCGGTCGGACTTGCTATGCGGGCGAGCGCTTTAAATATGGAGGNGGCTCGACTCTCTGGAATTCGCACCAGAAGTATCCGCACCTTGGGCTGGATCCTCTCCGGATCACTTGCCTCTGTTGCGGGTTTGATGGTGGCTCCAGCCACAAATGTCTCGCCAAACTCCTTAGATCTACTGATGATTATCGGATTTACCGCCTGCGTGATTGGTGGACTTAATAGTCTCTGGGGTTCGGTTACTGGCGCATTTATTCTTGGCCTCACCATCTCCTTTATCAATATTTATGATGCCCCTGGCGATGTCTTTCTCGGAATATTCGCCATTCTCATCGCGGTCATGATCTTTAGACCCAGCGGCCTCTTTGCAAAGGGAAAGGCGCGCAATGTTTAAAATTCGACGAAACGCTTCAATTGCAATTGCATTTTTTGTATTTGTTTTTGCCATTGGCACTTTTGTCGGTCCATATAACCAAGGGCAAATCGCAGTCGCATTGACTCTCTTCATTGGAGTTCTCTCCATAAATATTTTGACTGGCTTATCTGGTCAACTCTCATTGGNCCAAGGCGCTCTGATGGCGGTAGGTGGATACGGATGTGCTTTGATGATGATTAACGCTCATCTCTCAATGTGGTTAGCCATTCCGCTCTCACTAATCGCATCAGCTCTAGTCGGCCTGCTTTTAGGTCTGGTTGCGGCGAAACTTTCTGGGCCTTACCTAGCTGGAACGACTTTGGTGCTTGCACTTGCAATGCCAACGGTCGCTAACAAATTTGATTCAATTCTCGGCGGAGATACTGGTCTCTCCATTGATACTGGTATGCCGCCAACCTGGTTAAGCAAAGTTATGGGCGATATCGCCATCGAACAGTGGAACTTGTACGTATCTCTTCCATTTGCCGCCCTGGCACTCTTCTTCGCCGCAAATCTATTCACTTCGCAATCTAGCCGCAGATGGCGCGCAGTTCGCGACCATGAAAGCGCGGCGGCGCTAGTGGGAATCAATGTAGAGCGAACGAAAATTTCAGTCTTCGTCATTTCATCTGCCTTTGCTGGCGTTGCCGGTGCGCTTTATGGACTCCGTGGTTTGGTAGGACCAAGCGTCTTTGCGATTTCGCTCTCGCTCTCACTTTTAACTGGCTCGATTCTTGGCGGACTGCGTTCCATCGCCGGAGCTGGGCTGGGCAGCGTAATTATTGTTTTCCTTCCGGATTGGATTGGGAAAGTGATTCATCCATTCTCNCTCTCCGATCAAGTCACCAACTATTTGCCGGCCTTCGTCAGTGGCCTACTTTTGGTAGTAACGGTCGTGGTCAACCCATCTGGCCTGGCCGCCCTTTTTGCCAAGATTTTTAGATTTTCACGCGTAAAACGCTGATTGATAAAGAAAGAGTTACGCGGCAATCCCTTAAGAAAGTTCCTCGCTTCTGCTACTTTGTTGCAACTACCGGGTCTATCGGCCCCGTAGCGATGGCGACTATCCCTCAATGGGTCGCCGGAACCCTCGATAGAAAGAGCGTGTGTAGTGAAATTCAAACCTATGACCGCCGTGGCAATACTTGCCGTTGGCGCTCTCTCATTTACAGCGATCCCTGCTCAGGCAGCAGATCCAGGAGTCACAGATACAGAGATCACCTTAGGAATGCAACTGCCCCAAACTGGTGCAGCTAGCCCCGGGTACAACAAGGTAGATGACGCGATGCGCGCCTACTTTGATTATGTAAATTCAAAGGGTGGCGTCTATGGCCGCAAAATTACCCTTGTCGCAAAAGATGACAAGTACAGCGCCGGACTCACCATCTCGACCGCCTCTTCTTTGATCAATGAGAGCAATGTCTTTGCAATGGTCGGATCAGTGGGAACTCAAACTCACTCAGCCGTCATTAAGGATCTCAATCGTCGTGGAATTCCTGACTTGTTCGTCAACTCTGGCAACAGCGCGTTCTACACAAATCCTTCAAAGTACCCAACTACTTTTGCCGGTCTTGGCACATATGTAGTTGAAGCCAAGATTCTTGGAAAGTACATCAAGGCTACTTATCCAGATTAGAAGGTTGGCATTCTCTACCAGTCAGATGACTTCGGTAAGAATGCAATCCAAGGATTCACCACAGCCGGACTTGTCTTCACACCAGGCAAGACTGCTGCTGGATTTATCGCCGGAACTCAAGGCTCACTTGGAATCACCAGCCAACTCAAGCAATTACAAGATGCTGGCGTTCAAGTTGTGATTATCGCTTCCGTTGCATCGACAACTGCAATCGCAGCTCTGACCGCCAAGGCTCTCAACTACACCCCAGATAAGTGGGTAGTAATGAGCGTTGGATCTGATGCAACCACTTTCCAGACCATTCTTTATACAAAGAAGATCATGCCTGCCCAATCAGCAGCCATGCTTGCTGGAATTGTCTCGGCATCTCATGCGCCATCACCAGGTGAAGCCACCGATGAATACGTTGCTGCTTTCAAGAAGATCAACGATCAATTCAACACTGGCACCGATAAGACTTGGGATAACAACGTTTTGCAAGGCATGAATATCGCCTACCAAACAGTTGAAGCGCTGATGGGCACAGGTAAGAACCTCACCCGCAAGGCTTTGATCAACTGGATGAATACCAAGGGATCAACACTTACAAGTGCAGCGCTCGCCCCAGTCGGTTTCTCTTCCAAGACCCACGAGGCTTACACCGGCTTCTGGATCGGAGAATATGACGCAACTGCAGTCTTGAAGCCAGTTGGTGCATCTCGCGTTGTTTACACAACCGATTCCGCTGCCGGCCCAGTCACAGTTTCTACTTTCAAGCGTCCTGCAATTTCTGCAGATGCACTACCAAAGGCGGCTTAATCATGAAGCGAATGAATATGCGTAAATTAGTCGCGACTTTCGGAGCATCAGCTCTGATTGTTACGGGATTTGTTGCCGTTACTCCATCAGCTCATGCAGCTGATCCGGTCTGCGCTACCTCAGCGAAGACTGGAGTCGAGACCTGTGCGGGCAAGCTATCCAATGGTGCCTCATACGTAATGATGGTTCCTTCGACATTTAACGGAACCTTCTTCTACTGGAACCACGGTTTCCGTGCTTCATATCCTTACCCAGGATATTCCGTCCCAACCGGCGTTCAAGAAGTAACTCCTTACAACCCAAGCACCGGTAAAGATGTCACCCAGCAAATGTTGTACGCAGGTTATGGTTTAGCTTCCTACGATCGTTCTTCAACAGGACTTCATGGTTGGAACTCTGCCGACAGCGTTGAGATGCTCAAGAACTTGATTGACATTGCAAAGGCAAAGTATCCAACAATCAAGAAGAACATCATCTACGGTTCATCCGCAGCTGGTGCAATCTTGACTCCTTTCGTCGAGAAGTATCCAAACTATGCCGATGCAGTAGGCATCATGGCTGGACTTACACCTCCAGCAGCAAATGAGATTAAGTCTCTCTGCGATGCCTTTTACATCATGAGCGTCTTCTTTGATCCAACAATCAAGGGTTGCGCAGCCATGGGAGCTAAGGGCGTTGCCGGACATATGGCAGCACTTGGCGAGCTTGGCAAGGTTGTTGCACTTCTCAAGGGCTGGTCTGCCGATTACGGCGCAAAGCCACTTGCATACCCTGCAGCAATCACTCCTTACGGAATTCCACAACGTTCTGCGCTCTTGTTATCCGGTCTGATGATTGGACTTCCAACAAAGAGCTCACATATGGATGGAATTTCCACCAGTACTTTGGTACCTGAGCAGAGCATCAACGCAACCATCGCAATCCTCGAGAACTATGGTGAAGCGATTGCAACTGGCGCACTTGCCGGCCAAGCAATCTCTGAAATCACAGGTCCTGGTTTCTACGACAACACCAAGACAGATTGGGCTTCGCTTCTCTCTGATGAAGATGCTGCTCGTTACAACCTTGGTCTCTCTGGAGACGATGCGATTTCCGCAATGGTTGGCGTCCTAATCATGGCTCCACGCGTTAAGGGAGATCCTGCTGCGATGGCAAAACTTGCAGCTCTAGATCACGTCGACTTCTCTTCCACAAAGCCAACAGTCTTGTTGTCGAATGAAGCAGATCGCTTGGTCTTCGCTGGAAACACTTCGTACTATGTCGATAAGGCACAAGCTGTCTACGACCAACGCCTTGCTGATTACCAATCAGGTAAGAGCAAGGTAAAGCCAGTCTGGAATACCTTGGCGATGTATGCGATGACTCCGGTCACTTATACAAAGTTCTTGGCTTCAGGTGCACCTGACCTCTCTGCAAAGACCGCGGCAGTATCTGGTGTTGGTCACCAGAACTTCACCGTTGACCAGATGATGGCTTGGGTACGTATCTTGGCTCAATCAGCCAAGTATGGACATCTCCCAACAGATAACTATGTGGCAGCTAACCTCAAGCGCGATCCAAACTTCAATTTGGATCCGATGTACCGTCCAAACGACCTTAAGTACACCGCTTAATCCGTACTTAAACCCAGTTGAAGGGCCCTGCCAAATGGTGGGGCCCTTCTTCGTTAAACTCGGCAAGTGATTATTCATAGCGTCGATGCGATGAAGGAGTTCGGCGCAACTTTGGCCGCCAAACTTCGCGCCGGCGATCTCATACTTTTGAGCGGCCCACTCGGGGCTGGCAAAACTGCCCTAACACAAGGCATCGCTTCTTATTTAGGAATTGAAAACGTCACCTCACCAACATTTGTGATCTCAAGGATTCACGGCGCGGGTGAAAAAGGAATTGGTTTACTCCACGTCGATGCCTACCGGTTGCAAGGCCAAGATGGAGCCGCGCTCTTTGACGATCTTGACCTAGTCGATTACCTCGATACTCATCTTGCCATTGTGGAATGGGGCGAGGGCTTGGTTGAACATTTAAGCGATCAATATTTAGAAATAACTCTGGGGTATGGCGCGGATGAAAATGAGCGAACCCTTGAACTTCATGGCGTAGGCCCGCGTTGGCAAGGTTTTGAACTATGAGCAAAATTTTGGCAATTGATACCTCAACCAACCGAACATCAGTCGCTGTAGTAGATGGCGAAAATGTGATCTTCTCCGCCTTTCATGATGACCCACTTGCGCATGGCGAGGTCTTGCCGAAGCTGGTTCGTGATGCACTGCAGGTATGTAACGAGATTGATCTGGTTGCAGTAGGAATGGGTCCTGGACCTTTTACAGGGCTTCGAGTAGGGATTGCTTTTGCGCAGAGCTTTGCGTTAGCCCGAAATATTCCATGGCACGGCGTTGGCTCACTTGATGCAATCGCTGCTGGATTGGGTAGTGGCGAAGTCGTTGTGACCATTGATGCCCGTCGCAAGGAAGTTTTCTGGGCACGGTTTAAAGATGGGATTCGCATTACCGAACCCGATGTTGCCTCGCCCTTAATGTTGCCATCCGATGTCGCTGTGCATCACAACGGTTCACCAGACCCAGTTCATATCGCTGCGCTAGCTCTTAAGGAAGAGAGTGTCACGCAGGCAATTTATGTCAGACGGCCTGATGCCCACCCGGCGCCAAAGGGAGTTACCTTCCGAGCGATGAACGCGATGGATTTAGTTAGCGTTTATGCGATGGAGAAAGCCTCGTACCCAGAAGATCCGTGGTCACTTGAACAATTTAAGGAAGAGCTTGCGGGGAAAGATCGTTGGTATATCGTGGCAGAACGCGAGGGTGTAGTCCTCGGATATGCCGGAATCCTGCATCGCGGCGATGCCTGTGATGTACTCACTTTAACCGTGGATCCAACGGCTCGACGCCAAGGAATTGGCCGGGAGGCGCTGCGCCGGCTTATCGATTGGGCTCGCAACAAGAAGGTTCCCGCAATTATGCTCGAAGTTCGGCAAGGCAATGAAGAGGCGATGCCGCTCTACACATCTTTTGGATTTGTTCCAATATCTAAGCGCGCAAATTATTACGGGCCTGGGGTAACAGCAATCGTGATGCGCAAGGAGCTGACCAAATGACTCAACCATTAGTCCTTGGTATTGAGACATCATGTGATGAGACCGCGGTCGGAATTGTGCGTGGTCGCACTCTGCTTGCCAATGTCATTTCATCTAGCGTTGAGGAACATGCCCGTTTTGGTGGTGTTGTCCCAGAGATTGCTAGCCGCGCGCATTTAGAGGCAATGCAATCAGTATTAAAGCAAGCACTTGCCAAAGCCAAAGTTTCATTTGCAGATATTGACGCCCTTGCTGTGACTGCCGGCCCAGGATTAATTGGTGCGTTACTTGTTGGAGCGAGCAGTGCATCGGCTCTCTCGCTAGCTCTCGATAAGCCGCTATACGGTGTTAATCATTTATCGGCACATATCGCAGTCGATGCACTTAATTCGGATCACCCGCTGGATCCCGCTATCGCTTTACTCGTGAGTGGCGGCCATAGCTCCATTCTCCAAGTCAACGAATTAACATCTGATGTAAAGACGCTTGGTTCAACCATGGATGATGCAGCCGGCGAAGCATTCGACAAGATTGCTCGCATTCTCGACCTCTCATTTCCTGGCGGTCCGGCAATCGACCAAGGAGCAAAATCCGGGAATCCTGAAGCGATTGAATTTCCTCGCGGACTTTCACATGCCAGTGATCAAGAGGAGCATCAATTCGATTTCTCTTTCTCGGGGCTTAAAACTGCGGTCTCCAGGTACATCCAACAAACACCGCTCTACGCCCGCGCCGATGTGGCAGCGTCTTTCCAAGAAGCAGTAGTCGATGTGCTCCTTCGTAAATCACTACTTGCTTGCAAGGAGAGCGGCATCGATACTTTGATCATTGCTGGGGGAGTTGCAGCTAATTCCAGACTCCGTGAACTTTCTATTTCACGATGCGCCGCCGCAAAGGTTCAACTTCGCACCCCGCCTATTGGTCTTTGCACTGATAACGGTGCGATGGTTGCGGCGCTGGGATCGCTAGCCGTTGCCCAAGGTCGCCCGGCGACCTTAGTTGGTTTTAGCGTGAACTCTTCTTCGGGAATTAATCAAGTTATTTGGTAAGCGGAAAGACTAATTTTCTGGCAACAATTTTCTTTGCTCTTGCTTCTGACACATCAAAGATGCGGAGCGCGTAGACCAGAGCTTGTTCCGCCTGGGTTGAAGACATAGTTTCGTTAACGTGAACAGCGGTCAAGATACCTGCCAAGCTACTTGCATAGAGGGCAAGGCGAATATCCAAATTTTCTTTTGCGATTTCGCCACGGTCTGCGAGTTTCATAAATGCTGAACGCCCTGGGCCAGAAACCGCCCTAATAATAAATTCTGGATTGCTCAAGGTGTTGTGCAGAATCTTGGCGAAGAGCGGATGTGTTTGCTTAATCCAAAAGAGTTTTCGCGCGGTATCGATAACGATTTCCAAGCTCTCGCCGACTTCGCGTCCGTTATAGGACCATGCCACCCATTCCGCCCAGATTTGCGAAAGAGCTTCAGTGAAGAGAAGTTCCTTATTGGGAAAGTATTTGTAGATCGTTGTGGGGGAGACATGAGCGGCTTCCGATACTTGCTCGATAGTGGCTTGCGGTCCAATTGCAGCTAAGACCTGCTGCCCAGCCAAGACTAGGTTCGCTCGATTGCGAGCGGTATAGGCGGCTTGTCGACTGGGCGCTGCCGCCTTCTTCCTTGTTGGCACCCCCCAAGTTTAAGCAGAAATCTCATAGGTGAAAGGGAGTACGGGACCTGGCTCTGTTCCTAAGTCTGGAAGGCATTCTCAAGTATGGAATAGGTTTCCAAACTTTGCTATTATCCCCAATGAGGTTTAGGCGGCCGGACAATCGGAATGGGGATGAGCGTGATTGATTATTACCACGACGACCCCATAGAAGAAGTTCCCNCCCGCCGCCGAAAAGCGCCAGGAGTTCTTGCATCGATTCTGATCTTGCTTGCTGGTGGACTTTTCCTTAATACAACTCTTGCCGGCAATATTTCGATCAGCTCCGGAGTTGCTGTCGAATTCGGACAAGGCTTGAGTGTCACGGCTGCATGTTCCGGTACCTCCGTATTAACAATGACTCCACAATCGACCTTTATTAATTCATCTGGTGCGGGTGCGTTTTATTTCAGTAGTGTCACGGTTTCTGGAATTCCTTCCGGATGTAATGGATCAGATTTCAGTATCTCTGCATTCAACAACACTGGCAATGCACTTCCGATTTTTAATTCCTCATCAACGGCAGCAGCCATTTGGAGCAACGCTGGAACTTTCCAAGTCGGCCTCGGAGGGTCGGGCACGACAGTTACGAGTGGTTCTGGAACATTTACTGTTACATTTCCTTCGCCCGTTGCCCTCGCTTCAACTGTCGCTAAAGTGACTCTGCAAAGCGGTCCGCACGCTTTACTTGATTGCTCAACTGGTGGCACATGTACATACGGAAATACTGGTCCTGGTGGCGGAATTGTTATTTATATTAATGCAGGTGGATTTAACTGCGGTCCCTCCGCTACATCTACCTGTCGATATTTAGAAATGGCGCCGGCATCTTGGGCTTCAGGTGACCGTGGATCTCCGTGGGCGGTTGCTGGAAAGACAAGCACCTCCGTCAACCCGGCAAATGGAATTACTGCTGATGCAACTGCGAACGGGTCAATCACAGGTATCGGGCTCGGCTATATCAACACTCTAAATATCGTTGCTCAGGGCAACGACGCTAGTTCTGCAGCAGGAGCCGCTCGCAGCTACAACGGTGGAGGTAAGACGGATTGGTTCTTACCTGACCTCGCTGAGCTCACTCAAATCTGTAAGTACATCAGCGGGCAACAAGGCACTCCTGATTCAACAAAGTGCCTAGGTATTCCAAACAGTACATCCGTGTTAGGAATTTATGCTGGTAGCTACTGGTCCTCGTCCGAGAAGGACGCAAGCAATGCTTGGTACTTAAATATGATGGATACTTATTCGCAGACTTATTACACCATCAATAACAGCAAGGCCAACAGCTATAACGTCCGTCCCGTTCGAGCCTTCTAGCCCAATTTGGCCCGCCAGGTCTGGGCACCAACNCCCCCCGCGCTCAGCCTCAAGTTGCAGGCCAGCCTGAGCCCCTTTAAAGTTGGGTTAGCACTCTCGGGGTCCGTCTGCTAATCGCAGGGGCGTTCGAGGGGTTCAGAAGGATAGAACACCGACTAGTTATAAAGGAGCACACATGGCCGTTGCCATTAAGCCACTAGAAGATCGCATTGTCGTTAAGGCCAATGAGGCCGAGCAGACCACTGCATCCGGTCTTGTCATTCCAGATACCGCAAAAGAGAAGCCACAGGAAGGCACTGTTGTTGCAGTTGGACCAGGTCGTTTCGACGACGGCGTCCGTACTCCAATGGATGTCAAGGTTGGCGATGTTGTTCTTTACAGCAAGTACGGCGGAACTGAAGTTAGCGTAAAGGGCGAGGATTACCTCGTACTTTCAGCTCGCGATGTGCTCGCCATCATCGAGAAGAACTAACCCAGATGGGCAAGAGTCTTCAATTCGACGAGGCCGCTCGTCGCGCGATGGAGCGCGGTGTCAACATTCTGGCTGACACGGTCAAGGTAACGCTCGGACCTAAGGGTCGCAACGTAGTTATCGCCAAGACATACGGCGCACCACTCATCACAAACGATGGTGTCACTATTGCTAAGGAGATCGAACTCTCCGATCCAGNCGAAAACATGGGCGCACAACTTGTTAAGCAAGTTGCGGAAAAGACCAATGATGTCGCTGGCGATGGAACCACCACCGCAACAGTTTTGGCGCAAGCCATGGTCAAGGAAGGTCTTCGTAACCTTGCCGCTGGTGCCCAGCCAATGGAACTCAAGGCAGGCATTGAAGCTGCTGTATCTGCAATTGCAGAAGAGCTGAAGAAGAACTCCACCGCGGTAAGTGGCAAGGCACAAATCGCCGATGTCGCAACCATCTCCGCGCAAGATCGCGCAATTGGTGACCTCATTGCAGAAGCAATGGATAAGGTCGGCAAGGATGGCGTCATCACCGTTGAAGAATCTTCAACTACTGGCCTGGAGCTCGATTTCACCGAAGGCATGCAATTCGATAAGGGTTACATCTCGCCATACTTCGTCACCGATACCGATCGCATGGAGACCGTACTTGAGGATGCTTACATCCTTATCTCGGGCGGAAAGATTTCTGCACTCAGCGAAATCCTTCCAATCTTGGAGAAGGTCTCACAAGCAGGTAAGCCACTTTTGATTATTGCCGAAGATGTCGAGGGTGAAGCTCTCTCTACTTTGGTCGTAAACCGCATGCGCGGAACCTTCACTTCAGCAGCCGTTAAGGCTCCTGGCTTTGGAGATCGCCGCAAGTCCATGCTGCAAGATATGGCAGTACTTACTGGCGGACAGGTCATCACTGCAGAAGTAGGCCTCAAGCTTGATCAAGTAACTGTTGACCTACTCGGTCGCGCTCGCCGCGTCGTTATCACCAAGGACACCACTACCATCGTGGATGGCGCCGGAGATAAGGCAGCAGTAGCCGGTCGCGTCAATGAGATCCGCAGCGAGATTGCAAATACCGATTCCGATTGGGATCGCGAGAAGTTGCAAGAGCGCGTTGCCAAGCTTGCCGGTGGCGTCTGCGTCATCAAGGTCGGCGCACATACTGAAGTTGAACTCAAGGAGAAGAAGCACCGCCTAGAAGATGCAATCTCAGCCACCCGTGCTGCCGTAGAAGAAGGCATCGTTGTTGGCGGCGGAGCAGCACTCGTACATGCGGCTGCAGCTTTGGAGAATGATTTGGGATACGAAGGCGATGCCGCAGTTGGTGTTCGTCTCGTTCGCAAGGCATGCGATGAGCCACTTCGTTGGATTGCCGAGAACGCTGGCCACGAAGGTTATGTCGTCGTTGCCAAGGTTCGTTCACTCTCCGCAAATGAAGGCTTCAATGCTTACTCAGAAGTTTATGAAGATCTCGTCAAGGTTGGCGTCATCGATCCAGTGAAGGTAACCCGTTCAGCACTTGCTAACGCGGCCTCCATTGCGGCGATGTTCATCACCACCGAAGCACTTGTCTTTGAAACTCCAGAAGAGAAGAAGGAAGAAGCTGCCGGACATGGCCACAGCCATGGACCAGGTGGACATTCTCACTAACGGGTAACCCCACTAACCGGTAACCCACTAATCAGTAATAAAAAAGCCCCGCCTCATAACGAGAGCGGGGCTTTTTTATTGGGCTTGCTCTCTAAGTCGTGTAAACTTGTGTTCGTGGATGACGAGTACAGCGATGATCCATTTGAAGAAATGCCACAATCTCGCAAGCGTTTTCCTGCATTTGTCGCCTTCGGTATTGCGCTAGTGCTCGGTGCTAGTTATTTACAGACCACTCTCGCCGCAAATATCAGAATTAATTCCTCAAACTCCTTGGAATTTGGTCAAGGGATTGCCGTAACGGCCGCGTGCTCAGGCGCTTCGGTACTAACCCTCACTCCTTATTCAGCGTTTACAAATGCATCGGGATCTGGTGCGTTCTACTTCACAGGTTTTAAGCTTGCCAATATTCCTGTTAACTGCAATGGCTTCAACTTTGCAATTTCAGCCTTTGACTCTACGACCTCCACGCCACTTGCAATCTTCAATACAAGCAATACGAGCGCAGTTGTGTATGACAATGGCTCAGGATTCGCTGCCGGAAGTACGTCTACAGGTCTGACTGTCGTTACCAATAGCAGTAGCTCATTTACCGCGACTTTCGCATCACCGGTTGCATTAGCCGCGACTGTTGCCAAGTTAGCAATTCAATCTTCAAATCCGGCCGCATTTGTACAAACAAGTTGGACTTTAACCAATGGTGCCTTAAACAGTGAGTGGGATAACACAGGAATGGCGCAATCCTCGGACGGTACAAAGGTTGTGGCGGTGACCTCCGGAGACGGAATCTATCGCTCAACTGATTCTGGAGTCACCTGGTCACGTATCTACTCCCTTAACGCAAAGTGGAGCGGTATCGCATCCTCGTCAACTGGACAGTATTTAGTTGCAGTTGTCCACGGCGGATCCATATATACCTCTTCGGATTACGGAACCAACTGGAGCGCTGTTTCTGGAACTTCGAATACTGCATGGAATTCTGTCGTAATGGCATCCAACGGCGCCACCATTTTGGTGACAGCTGATGGCAATGGATGGAGCGGATCGAATGGTTCATCCGTCTACGGAATTATTGCCAAATCCACAAATTACGGATCTACCTTTGCGACTGTCGTCTCAACCGGAAAGGACTATGCAGCAATCTCTGCTACGCCTGATTTATCAACTGCAATTGTGGCCGCATGGACTGACGGAACCTTCATCAGTACGAATTCGGGTTCATCCTGGACGCTTGTTACTGGGACAACTGGTCATGGAAACACACAGACTGCTATTTCGACCGACGGTCAATACTTGATGTTCCATCAGGATTCCAGCATCTTTATCTCAACTAACTCGGGTGTGAATTTTAATGCCACAACCGCTTCCGAGGTTGGACTGATTGGCTTATCAATCAATTCAAATGGAACGAAAATGGCTGTTCTGTATACCAGCGGCCTAATCGCACTCTCAACAAATTATGGTTCCACTTGGCAGATAGTGGGTTCATCTGGACAGAACTTTGTTGAAGGTTATCTTTTCTTCGGCTCAGCCAACACGTTCTACGGGCAGACCGGAGGAGCGCTCTCTCGAGCAATTATCACCGGTGGCCCATAATCTTCTTCACTAGAAACGCACCAATTTAGGAAGCGCTAGCGACCGTAAGTTCGCGGTGTTCGCGTTGGTTGATGATGGCTAAGCGATCATCCTCGGAGAGGCCACCCCAAATTCCGTATGGCTCTTGAAGAGTCAGTGCTTGCTTCCGGCAGGCTTGAATAACTGGGCAGGAGGCACAGATTGCTATGGCGGCATTCTCGCGGTTCTTGCGACGAGGGCCTCGTTCGCCATCTGGATGAAAGAACATCTCTGTGGGGTATTCGCGGCAGGCTGCCTCTTGCTGCCAATCCCAATCAGAGGCGAGTGGCCTTGGTTGCTCGGGGCGAATAATGTTCATATATACATCTCTCCTTGTTATATGAGTACCTACAAAAGGGGAACAGTTTTGCTATCCCGCTTATTCCTCAGGTCAGCGCTGAACTGATGTGGCAATGCTCTCAAACCCGGTTCAGGGGGAGCCTAGAGGTGGCTGAGCGTAGGCTGTGAAAATTCAGGCGGTAGGGCTCAACTAGACTGGGCCAATGCTTGGGCTCAATGGAAACGACGGCTTTCGTGAAAAAGTAGCCATGCTCGGTCTGACCTACGACGACGTCCTACTTCTTCCCGATGCATCCGACGTTGTTCCCAGTGAAGTTGATACAGCCACACGTTTGACTCGAAAAATCTCATTGAAGATTCCTATCGCTTCCTCTGCCATGGATACGGTTACCGAAAGCGCTATGGCCATTGCGATGGCTAAGGCTGGCGGCATAGGCATAGTTCACCGCAACTTGCCGATCGAAGATCAAGTAAAACATGTCATCGAAGTGAAGAAGAGTGGAATTGTTGGCGCCGCCGTAGGAGTAGGCGATGATGGTTATGCACGTGCCGTTGCCCTCATCGAAGCTGGCGTAGATGTGGTCGTTGTTGATACCGCACATGGTCATCACCGCGCTGTTCTGGAAGCAATCGCTCGTATTAAAAAGAGCCATCCCGATATTCAGATCATTGGCGGAAACGTTGCAACACGCGCAGGTGCACAAGCGCTCATCAATGCTGGCGCCGATGCAGTGAAGGTTGGCGTAGGTCCAGGATCTATCTGTACCACTCGTGTAGTTGCTGGAGTTGGTGTCCCACAAGTGACCGCCATTATGGAAGCGCATAAAGCATGCGTGAAAGCAGATGTCCCACTCATCGCAGATGGTGGTTTGCAATATTCAGGAGATATCGCCAAGGCGATTGTTGCTGGCGCAGATACCGTAATGCTTGGCTCTTTACTTGCTGGTTGCGATGAATCTCCCGGCGAACTCGTCGAAGTACAAGGTCGCAAGTACAAGGCCTATCGCGGTATGGGTTCACTCGGCGCAATGCAATCTCGTGGTGAACAGAAGTCATATTCCAAGGATCGTTATATGCAAGATGACGTTCTCTCTGAGGACAAGCTAGTTCCAGAAGGCATTGAAGGTAAGGTCGCTTATAAAGGCGCGGTCGCAACCACGATTCATCAACTTGTTGGAGGCTTGCGCTCCGGAATGGGTTATGCCGGCGCCGCCACAATCGCCGATCTGCAAAACAATGGACAACTTATTCAGATCACTGCTGCAGGGTTGCAGGAGAGTCACCCACACGATGTGCTCGATATCGCTGAAGCACCGAACTATGCCCGCAAAGGAAAGTAGCCAATGAACGAGATTGAGATCGGCCCTGGAAAGCGCGGCCGCGTTGCATATTCATTTGACGATATCGCGATCGTGCCAAGTCGTCGTACCCGCGACCCACAAGAAGTTTCCATTAATTGGCAGATTGATGCCTACAAGTTTTCACTCCCAATGCTTGCTGCGCCGATGGACTCAGTTGTCTCGCCCGAGACCGCAATTGCTATTGGCAAACTTGGTGGACTCGGAGTTCTCAATCTTGAGGGACTTTGGACCAGACATGAGGATCCACGCATTCAACTTGGTGAAATCGCATCGATGCCACAAGAGCAAGCCATTAAGAGAATGCAGGAGTTGTACTCAGCTCCGATTCAACCCGAGCTCATCAAGGTTCGCATCGCCGAAATTCGTGCAGCTGGCGTAACTGTTGCTGCGGCGCTTTCACCACAACGCACTGCCGAACTTCATAAAGCGGTCGTGGATGCAGGTGTTGATCTCTTTGTTATCCGTGGAACCACAGTTTCGGCAGAGCACGTTGCAACTACAAATGCTCCACTTAACCTCAAGAAATTTATCTACGAACTTGATGTGCCCGTCATTGTTGGCGGCTGTGCTACGGGTTCTGGCGCACTTCACTTGATGCGGGCCGGAGCGGCTGGCGTACTGGTCGGATTTGGCGGCGGAGCTGCTCACACAACTCGTACCGTGCTAGGAATTGCAGTACCGATGGCATCTGCGGTTGCGGAAGTTGCATCTGCTCGTCGCGATTACATGGATGAGTCCGGTGGTCGTTATGTTCATGTCATTGCCGATGGCTCAGTTGGTCGCTCTGGCGATATTGCCAAGGCCATCGCCTGCGGTGCTGACGCAGTCATGATGGGCTCGCCACTTGCTCGTGCGAGCGAAGCGCCCGGAAAAGGTTGGCACTGGGGATCAGAAGCACACCACCTCGAACTTCCTCGTGGCGACAGAGTTCATGTTGGAACAGTTGGATCGCTCGAACAAATTCTTACTGGACCTTCACATACCGCCGATGGCAGCATGAATCTCTTCGGCGCCCTTCGTCGAGCCATGGCAACATCTGGATATTCTGATTTGAAGGAATTCCAAAAGGTAGAAGTAGTTATTGATCGTGCCTAATTCTGCTCGCGAGACCGTACTCGTTGTAGATTTCGGCGCGCAATACGCCCAACTCATTGCTCGTCGAGTACGACAAGCTCAGGTCTATTCCGAGATTGTTCCTTCATCTATGCCGATTTCGCAGATGTTGGCCAAGAACCCCAAGGCAATCATCCTCTCGGGTGGACCATCAAGTGTGTATGAGGCCGGCGCACCAACTTTAGATTCAGCGCTCTTTGCTGCAGGAGTTCCGGTCTTTGGAATTTGCTACGGGTTTCAAGTGATGGCCGCTGCACTTGGCGGAACTGTTACGAAGACCGGTAAGTCAGAGTTTGGTCGCACGCAATTACAGACCACCGCAGGATCCAAGTTACTACAGGGGTTTCCTTCAACATTTAACGTTTGGATGAGCCACGGCGATAGCGTCACCGAAGCACCAAAGGGGTTTATTTCAACCTCGCGAACCTCAGATACGCCAATCGTCTCCTTTGAAAGCCCGGATGCTCAATTTGCTGGAGTGCAATTCCACCCAGAAGTACTTCATTCCGAACATGGACAAGAGATTCTGCGCCGTTGGTTAATCGACACTATTGGTTGCACTCCAACTTGGACCTCGGAAAATATCGTTGCAGCAGAGGTCGAGCGAATTCGTAAAGATGTTGGCGACAAACGCGTCCTATGCGGCCTTTCCGGGGGAGTGGATTCAGCAGTCGCTGCGGCAATCGTTCAAAAAGCTGTGGGAGATCAACTCACCTGCGTATTTGTCGACCACGGATTACTGCGTGAAGGCGAAGCAGAACAAGTTGAGCGGGACTTTGTGGCATCCACGGGCGTAGCTTTGGTTGTGGTTGATGCCAAGGATCGATTCTTAAAAGCTCTTGCGGGCGTCACCGATCCAGAGCGCAAGCGCAAAATTATTGGCACCGAATTCATTCGAGTCTTTGAGCAAGCAGCTCGTGAAATTTCAGCAGAGGCCGGCATCGACTACCTAGTACAAGGAACCTTGTATCCAGATGTTGTGGAGTCAGGCGGCGGCGAAGGAACTGCAAATATTAAATCGCATCACAACGTGGGCGGGCTTCCTGATGATCTGCAATTTACTTTGATTGAACCGCTACGCGCTCTCTTTAAAGATGAGGTACGCGAAGCCGGACTACAACTCGGTTTACCGTACGAGATTGTCTGGCGCCAACCATTCCCAGGTCCTGGACTTGGTATTCGCATTGTTGGTGAAGTGACGCAGGAGAACTTAGATATTTTACGTAAGGCCGATTCCATCGCTCGACATGAGTTAAAGCAAGCCGGACTTGATCGCGAAATTTGGCAGTGCCCGGTAGTCCTCTTAGCTGGCGTCCGTAGCGTTGGCGTTCAAGGCGATGGCCGCACATATGGGCACCCAATTGTTCTGCGTCCGGTATCGAGCGAAGATGCGATGACTGCGGATTGGTCGAGAGTTCCCTATGAAATCCTTGAGAAAATTTCTACCCGCATTACAAATGAAGTTCGAGAAGTCAATCGAGTGGTTTTAGATGTAACATCTAAGCCACCTGGAACGATTGAATGGGAGTAACTGTGAAGAAGCGTTCGGTACTTGTGCTCACCGCTGTTGCGCTGATTTCCATTGGCCTTACAACACCAAGTTACGCCGGAGCTAAGAAAGCAACCGCAAAGGCATCGACCACATCATCAATCTGTAAGAGCACTAACGCTGTAGGTCATTCACCAAAGAAACTTCCCATTCCTGCCGTCAATGTGCCACATGTAAATCGCACATTTACCTTTACGACAAACTGTGGCGATATCGTCGTTGATGCCGATGGCGTGAATGCACCGCTGACCGTCATCGCGCTTACCTATCTAGCAAAAAGCGGTTACTACGATCAATCGCTCTGCCATCGCCTCGTAACGAGTGGTATCTACATATTGCAATGTGGTGACCCCACCGCATCTGGTCAAGGTGGCCCACGTTTCTATATTCCGGATGAAAATCTTCCGCCACCATCTGCAAATGCCTATCCAGCAGGAACGGTGGCGATGGCAAATGCCGGAGCTGGAACAAATGGTTCACAATTCTTTATTACCTACCAAGATAATTCACAACTATCCTCTGCCTACACCATCTGGGGACATGTAACAAAGGGACTCGACATTATTAAAGCCGTTGCCGCAGCCGGCAACGCTTCAGATGGCGTCGGACCAGCCCAGGTAATTGCGATTGAAAAGGTAAAAGTTAAATAAAAGTTATTGAGTATTTACGATTCTAAATACTTCAGCAAGGCGACCTTCCGGCAGGTAATTAGTTTGCGCATTTCGCTCCGCCCAAGCCCGGACCATATTTTCCATCTCCGGGTTGTGTGCGGTTTGGCTCACGTGCGCGTGTAGCGCGGCCATCTTCTTCTCAAAGGTATCAGTGATATCGACGAAGTGATCAGGTGCGTTATGGGACATGACCCATACTTCTAATACGCGCCACGGTTCATGTCCTTCATCTTTTAATATATCTTCGAAGGCGAATTGGTTTCTGGCATCTGGATAGACAGCTTGAATCGCCGCCTCGCCAGCCGCCATATGATCTGGATGGCTGGCAAATAGCCGATCCCAATTTCGTTCCGGGCTCTGAATCAACATTCGTTGTGGCTTAACTTTTCTTATCTCGCGAACGATATCTTTGCGAAGCGGAATGGTGGGCTCTAACCAACCATCGCGATAGTTAAGAAAAGTAATATCCGTGACGCCGAGCGCCGCACCAGCATCGCGTTGTTCCTGCTGGCGAATCTTTCGCATCTCTTCCCGCGAGACACTTGGATCCTCGCCACCTTGGTCGCCATTTGTGCAGATGCAGTATGAGACCTTGATTCCCTTCGCGGTCCATTGTGCAATTGTTCCGCCGGCTCCAAAATCCAAGTCATCTGGGTGGGCAGTTACAACTAGGACGCGTTCAATCTCGGAATCTTCTACGAAAGGCATAGCCGCATTTTGGCAGATGATTGGGTAGATACACTGCTCCTATGCCGAGCCCTGACCAACTTCTTGCTGGATTAAATCCTCAGCAATCGGAAGCGGTCACTCATGAGGGCGCCCCGCTCCTTGTAGTTGCTGGCGCCGGCTCTGGAAAGACTCGAGTTCTGACTCGCAGAATCGGTTACTTGATGGCCGAGCGCGGTGTCGCTCCTCATGAAATCCTGGCAATTACCTTTACCAATAAGGCGGCTGGCGAGATGAAAGAGCGGGTAGCCGAGCTTGTTGGCGATCGCGCCAGGTCAATGTGGGTCTCCACCTTTCACTCGGCCTCGGTTCGAATCTTGCGCCAAGAGGCGGTACGGCTCGGATATACAAACTCCTTCACCATTTATGACTCGGGGGATAGCCAAGCTCTGATCTCGCGCATCATGAGAGATATGAATTTAGATACCAAACGCTATGCCCCGCGAGCAGTGCATGCGTTAATTTCTGGAGCCAAGAATGAGTTGATGGGCCCAGCCGATTACCTCAACAACGCCGGCTCTGATCACTTCACCCAGATAGTGGCCGAAGTCTTCGCGCACTATCAACGGCGATTAGCTAGTGCGAATGCGATGGATTTCGACGACCTGATTGGAAAGTGTGTTGAACTCTTCCAACGTTTTCCGGAATCTAAGCAACGCTACCGATCTCGTTTCCGACATATCTTGGTCGATGAATATCAAGATACCAACCAGGTCCAATATCAATGGATTAAAGAACTAGTCGGTACGCCTGGAGATGGATTTCCGATTGCTGAGTTGTGTGTGGTGGGCGATGCAGATCAATCTATCTACGCATTTCGTGGCGCCAACATCAGAAATATCCTCCAGTTCGAGGCGGATTATCAAAATGCGCGCACCATCATGCTCGAACAGAATTATCGCTCAACCCAAAATATCTTAAGCGCGGCAAATGCGGTTATTGCAAATAATGAGGGGCGCAAAGAGAAGAATTTGTGGTCCGACTCCGGTACCGGTGCACCCATTACTGGCTATGTCGCGGAGAGCGAACACGATGAGGCCGATTATATTGTTGGAGAGATTAAGCGCCTTCGAGATGAGGCTATTTCGCTCCCAGGAGATACTGCAATTTTCTATCGCACCAATGCCCAATCTCGTGTCTTTGAAGAAGTTTTCTTGCGTGGCGCCATTCCTTATAAAGTTGTCGGTGGCGTTCGATTTTATGAGCGCAAAGAGATTAAAGACTTTATGGCCTACCTCCGAGTTCTGGTTAATCCGCAAGATGAGGTTTCGCTTCGCAGAATTATCAATACCCCAAAGCGAGGCATAGGAGATAGGGCGCTCGAGCTGGTCGAGGAATATGGTCGAACCCACTCCTTAACATTTTGGGATTCACTTGTGCATGCGGGAATGAATCCAGAATTAGCGGCTCGCGCTTCAGGTGCAATTCGAGATTTTGTCTACCTGATTCAAAATCTACAAACTTTGGTCGAGGCAAAGACTCGACCATCAGTCATTGCCCAAGCAACCCTGGAACAGAGCGGGATGCTCACCGAACTTCAAAAGAGTGATGATCCACAAGATGAGTCTCGAGTTGAAAACCTCGAAGAACTTGTCTCAGTTGCATTGGAGTATGAAGAATCTGAAGTCGAAGATGGAGAGGAGATCAGTCTCCTTGGCTTCCTAGAGCGCACCTCGCTCGTCGCCGATTCTGATCAGATACCTGATGGCGAAGATCATGGTGGCGTAGTCACGATGATGACGTTGCACACTGCAAAAGGTTTGGAATTTCCGACCGTTTTCCTAACTGGAATGGAGGAGGGAATATTTCCTCACTCCAGAACTTTGGGCGATAAGAATGAAGTTGAAGAAGAGCGCCGCCTTGCTTATGTTGGACTGACAAGAGCCCGTGAACGTCTGTATCTCTCGCGCTCTGAATATCGCACATCCTGGGGCGCACCAACATATAACCCGGCCTCAAGATTTCTCTCTGAAATACCGGAAGGTTTAGTTGAGTGGAATGAACGAGCTTCCAGCTTCGGAGGTATGAGCAGTTCAAGAAGTTCGGGGAGCTCTGGATTGCGCACTTCCACATTTNCCCCCGCCCCAAGAGCCACCGGTCGCAAGAGTTCAACCGCGATGGTGCTCTCAATTGGCGAACGTGTGTCACATGACACATTCGGACTTGGCACCGTTGTAGGCGTGAGCGGGGAGGGCGACCGCGCAGAGGCGACGATCGACTTCGGCACATATGGCGAGAAGCGCCTGCTATTGAGATATGCACCGGTGGAGAAGCTCTAAACTCATCCTCTCGAATCTTTCAGTAAACGAGTACTTCAGATGAATGGGGAACAGCGTGGATCTCTTTGAGTATCAAGCTCGAGATCTTTTCGAATCACATGGCGTACCAGTTCTTGGTGGCGCAGTTGCATTTACTCCAGAAGAGGCAGAGCAAGCAGCTGCATCAATGGGTGGACGCGTGGTCGTAAAGGCTCAGGTAAAAATTGGTGGACGTGGAAAAGCTGGCGGCGTAAAACTCGCAGAGAGCGCAAGTGATGCTCGCGAAAAGGCTGCAGCCATCCTTGGCATGGATATCAAGGGTCACACCGTCCATAAAGTGATGATTGCCCAAGCGGCACCTATTGAAGCTGAGTACTACCTAGCAATTTTGCTCGATCGCGCAAACCGCAATTTCCTCGTCATGGCATCAGTTGCCGGCGGTATGGAGATTGAAGAAGTGGCCCACACTTCGCCAGAGAAATTAGCTCGAGTTGGAATTGATCCGAATGTGGGAATCTCAAAAGAGTTGGCGCTCGATATTGTGAAGAAAGGCCAATTCCCAGCAGAAGTTGCTGACCAAGTTGCAGATGTTCTCATCAAGCTATGGGCAGCCTTTGTTGCCGAAGATGCAACGCTGATGGAAATTAACCCATTGGTGAAGACCAGCGATGGCAAAGTAGTTGCGCTAGATGGCAAGGTTACTTTGGATGACAATGCTGGATTCCGCCATCCAGGACATGAAGCGCTTGTTGATCACGCGGCCACAAACCCACTCGAGGCGCTCGCAAAAGAGAAAGACCTCAACTATGTAAAGCTTGACGGCCAAGTTGGAATTATCGGAAACGGCGCCGGCCTGGTAATGAGCACCCTCGATGTCGTTGCTTATGCGGGCGAGAAATACAGCGTTAAGCCAGCAAACTTCCTAGATATTGGTGGCGGCGCATCAGCTGAAGTTATGGCAAATGGTCTCTCCATCATTCTTGGTGATCCAGATGTGCGAAGCGTCTTTGTAAATGTTTTCGGCGGTATCACGGCTTGTGATGCAGTCGCAAATGGCATCGTCCAGGCCCTCTCTATTCTTGGAGATAAAGCCACCAAGCCAATCGTTGTTCGCCTAGATGGAAACAATGTCATCGAAGGTCGTCGCATTCTTAATGAGGCGAACCACCCATTAATTCAGCAACTAGACACCATGGATGGCGCAGCAGCTCGCGCTGCAGAATTGGCGGCAAAGTAAATGGCAATCTTTATTAATGAAAATACCAAGTTAATTGTTCAAGGTATGACAGGTTCCGAAGGAACTAAGCACACCCGTCGAATGATTGCCTCGGGCACAAAAGTTGTCGGTGGCGTAACCCCCGGCAAGGGCGGACAGAGCGTTGATATCGACGGAAATATCCTCCCCGTCTTTAATACTGTTGCTGAAGCCGTTGCTGCAACTGGCGCGAATGCATCTGTTGTATTCGTTCCACCTAAGTTTGCCAAGGCTGCAGTAATCGATGCCATCGATGCCAAGATTCCACTCGTTGTGGTTATCACTGAGGGCATCCCTGTTCACGATTCCGCAGCTTTCTATGCATATGCCGAGAGCAAGGGAACAACTCGACTTATTGGTCCGAACTGCCCTGGACTCATCAGCCCCGGAAAATCAAATATTGGAATCATTCCTTCAGATATCACGGGACCAGGACGAATTGGCTTGGTATCCAAGTCCGGAACTCTTACCTATCAAATGATGTACGAACTTCGCGATTTTGGTTTCAGTACCGCAGTTGGAATTGGTGGAGATCCAATTATCGGCACAACTCATATCGATTGCCTCCGTGCATTCCAAGATGATCCAGATACTGATGCCATCGTCATGATTGGTGAAATTGGCGGAGATGCCGAAGAGCGTGCCGCTGCATTTATCGGTGAATATGTGACCAAGCCAGTTGTCGGCTACGTTGCCGGATTCACCGCACCTGAAGGCAAGACCATGGGTCACGCAGGTGCAATCGTCTCTGGTTCATCAGGAACCGCAGCTGCAAAGCAAGAGGCGCTGGAAGCAGTTGGCGTAAAAGTGGGCAAGACTCCAAGCGAGACTGCCGCCTTGATGCGCGCAATTCTTAACGGATAATTTGCACTAACGATGCTCGCACGCGCACTGTTAATCTCTTTCCAACAGGCGCTGCGAAGCATTGCGCTCACGCTCTTTCCGTTGGCATTTATCGCTATGTTGGCGTGGGCCACTGCAGGAAGCTCGACCGGAAATACCACTGACCCTATCCGCGCCTCATTGTGGTTATGGCTTGGGGCGCATCTGGTTCCGTTCCACTTACATTTACTCGCTTCCGGGCAGGCAGGGACGCTATCGCTGCTCCCAATAGGCGGTTTGATCTTGCCACTGATTGCGATGAGATCTGGCTATTCCAGAACTGATGCAGTCATAGCTTCGCCAAAGGGGAGCAGAATTCTCTTTGGCTTTTGGTACATCTTGATTGCCGAACTTTTGGCTTATGCAGCCCAGGGAAATTCAGTTAAGCCTTCACTGATCTTTACGCCAATTTATATATCGCTCTGGATTTTAATCGCCTCGCTGGACTACTCGCAGAAATTTCTGCAGAGATTAGCGCTGCCCTTTCGATCAATCGAACTCCTTCTAGGCGTGAGTGCACTCGCGGCTGCCATTTCGATGGTTGCGCACTTTTCCATCGTTAAGAGTTTGACGACCGTGATATCCCCAGGGTGGATTGGCGGGGGACTCTATCTGTTTCTTCAAATACTTTATCTGCCGAATTTAGCGATTTACGCGCTCTCATATTTCATTGGACTTGGCTTTCATTTAGGTTCAGCAACTTTGGTTGCCCCAATGCAATTCCAACTACATCAAATACCCGCTATCTCTTTAATGGGTGCGCTCCCTACTGGCAGACATCCCATGTATTTACTGGCCATCATATTTATCATCCTGGTTCCGCTTCTCATTTTTCGCAATGAGTACACGGGCAACATCGGAACAGTGGATAAGCTGAAAGCACTCTTCAGTATTACCGTTTTTACCTCGCTCATATTGATGGCCCTAAGTTTCTTCAGTTCCGGATCGCTAATTACCCACGCACTTAATCCAGTCGGTCTTACTTTCTGGGGAGTTGCGACAGCATTTGCAGCTATCGAGGGCGCGCTTGCCATTCTTTTAATTCTGATTCCGGCAGCCTTCGTTTCGCTTTTGGCGCGACGCAAATGAAGATTCTCTTGCTCGCATCGGGCGGCGGTTCGCTGGCCAAAGCAATCATTGATGCCAAAATCGATAATGTGGAGATTGTTGCCCTAATTTCCGATAAGCAGTCACCGGCACTGGAAATTGCCCGCCAGGCTGGCGCCATCGACATATATCTACCGATGACAACCGATCGTTCGGAGNGGAATAAGAAGTTAATTGAATCAGTTGCCAGATTTACTCCGGATTTAGTGGTGAGCGTTGGGTTTATGAAAATATTGCCACCCGAATTCCTCGAGAAATTTCAAACTATAAATACACACCCCGCGCTCTTGCCCCACTTTCCGGGAGCTCATGCAGTTCGCGATGCCTTGGCGGCAGGGGTAAAGAAGACCGGGACTACCGTTCATTGGGTGGATGAGGGCGTAGATACTGGGCCGATCATCGCTCAACTTGAGCTCGAGATTCAGAGCGGTGAAGATGAGGAGAGTCTGCACGAACGTATTAAGATTCTGGAAAGATCGCTCATCGTTGAGACCCTTTCCCGTTTTGCAACAAATGGAATTCCGGAGAATCGATAATGGAGCGCAAACTAATTCGCAGAGCCCTCATCAGCGTCTATGACAAAACCGGTTTGGTCGAACTAGGCCGACTTCTCTCAGCTAAGAATATTGAGATTCTTTCAACGGGCTCAACCGCCGCGACTCTTGCACAGGCCGGAATTCCAGTCACAACAGTGGAGAGTTACACCGGATTCCCAGAGATGATGGGTGGGCGCGTAAAAACTCTGCATCCTCGCATCCACGGTGGAATCTTGGCTGATCAAAATAATCCTGAACNCCTTTCGGCACTGGCCGATCAAGGAATCGATACCTTTGATTTGATAGTTATCAATCTCTATCCATTTACGGAGACGATCGCCAGTGGTGCAGATTTTGCTTCATGCATCGAACAGATTGATATCGGCGGTCCCAGCATGCTCCGTGGAGCAGCCAAGAATCATGGATCCGTATCCGTAATTTCTCATCCTTCGCAGTACTCACGACTAAACGCAGCCATCGCGGCTGGAGGTTTTACTCTTCGCGAACGGCAAGAACTTGCTATGGAAACTTTCCGGCGTACAGCTGAATACGACATTGCGATCGCCGAGTGGTTATCTGATGAATTAAACGTTGCGGATTGGAAAGCCATGGTCTGGAGCAAGATCTCCGATCTGCGCTATGGCGAGAATCCGCATCAAAGCGCTGCTGTGTATGCCAATAAGAATTCACCGCTTGCTGGAGTGAGTTCGGCAAAACAATTACATGGCAAAGAGATGTCGTTCAATAATTACACGGACGCGGATGCAGCCCTGCGAAGTGCTTATGACCACCAAGAACCATGTGTTGCAATTATTAAACATGCCAATCCATGTGGAATAGCGATCGCCGCTGATATAGCTTCTGCGCATTTAGCTGCTCATCAATGTGACCCGGTTTCGGCCTTCGGGGGAGNGGTGGCCGCAAATCGTTTCGTAAGCAAGCAGATGGCGGAACAATTGAGTGAAATATTTACAGAGGTCGTAATCGCCCCGGGTTATGACGAGGGCGCAATTGAGATTCTGAGCAAGAAGGCAAATATTCGTATCCTGGAGATTGTCGATTATCGAATTGCTTCTCAGGAACTTCGCCCTATCTCTGGTGGATTGTTAATTCAAGATACCGATCTCATCAGCGCCGAAGGAGATTCACCAAAGAATTGGCACCAAGTTTCAGGCGAAAAAGTCGCCGATCAAGTTTTGAAAGATTTGGAATTTGCCTGGCGATCGGTGCGCGCGGTGAAGAGCAATGCAATTCTGCTGGCTAAGAACGGCGCATCAACTGGCGTCGGAATGGGCCAAGTAAATCGGGTCGACTCTGCTCGTTTGGCAGTTTCGCGAGCTGGTGAGCGCGCTTCCGGAAGCGTGGCTGCAAGTGATGCTTTCTTCCCATTTGCAGATGGAATTCAAATTCTGCTCGATGCTGGTGTAACTGCAGTTGTCGCACCCGGCGGAAGTATTCGAGATGAAGAAGTTATCGCAGCTGCCAAGGCAGCAAATGTGCCGATGTTCTTTACCGGCGTCCGCCACTTCTCGCACGCGTAATCGAATAGGATTTATCTATGACGGCAACGATTTTGGATGGCAGAGCCACAGCAGCCGCGATCAAATCCGAACTTCGAGTAATCGTAGAAAAGATGTCAAAGAAGCCAGGACTCGGAACCGTGCTTGTGGGCGATGATCCAGGTTCGCACTCGTATGTTGGTGGCAAACATAAGGATTGTGCCGAAGTGGGTATCAACTCTATTCGGGTCGACCTCCCATCTGATGCCACCGAGGCCGATGTGCTTGCGGCAATTAAGGATCTCAATAACAGTCCAGAGTGCACTGGATATATCGTGCAACTTCCCGTGCCTAAGGGCATTGATACCAACAAGATTTTGGAAGCAATTGACCCAGCAAAAGATGCAGATGGCCTACATCCTTTAAATCTTGGGAAACTAGTAATCGGCCAGAGTGCCCCCCTTCCTTGCACGCCACGCGGAATTATCGAACTTCTTCATCGCTATGAGATCTCAACTAAAGGCGCGGAAGTTTTAGTTATGGGCAGAGGTATCACTGTTGGACGGCCGCTGGCACTAATGCTCTCTCGCAAGGGCGATGATGCAACCGTCACCATCACTCATNCCTCGACGCGAGCTGTCAGCGAACATACAAAGCGCGCCGACATCATCGTTGCTGCGATTGGTCAGGCACACTTTCTAACTCCCGATATGGTGAAAGCCGGAGCAGTGGTATTGGATGTTGGTATTACTCGCACCCCGCAAGGTTTACTCGGAGATATCCACCCTGATGTAATGAAGGTTGCCTCATATATGGCGCCAATGCCAGGTGGAGTTGGTCCGATGACGCGCGCGATGCTGCTCTCTAATGTTGTCGAGAGCGCCCTTCGTTAATGAGCTCTCAAAAAATGATCGCCGCCGCACTCGTGGTGATTGGAACGCTAGTTGGAATCTTTGGCGCAGTTCGTTCTGGCTCAATAATTATTGCGCTCGGCTCTGGCGGGTACGGCGCCTTGCAATATTTACGCTCAGAAAATAAGCGTCGAATCGAACTTGTGCTCCCNCTCTTCGTCTCGGGCCTACTTTTTGTGGTGGCGCTCACACTGCCTCATGCCAAGTAATATTCTCGCATAACGACTCGTACTGGACGAGATATTTCTTAGAGGAGCGCTTAGATGGCACGCAAAGGAAAAGTAACAGTTGTTGGTGCTGGTTTCTATGGTTCAACAACGGCACTTCGTTTAGCTGAATATGACATTTTCGAGACCGTTGTTCTCACAGATATTGTCGAAGGAAAGCCAGAAGGTTTGGCGCTCGATATGAATCAATCTCGTTCTATTGAAGGATTCGAAACAAAGGTAATTGGTGCAACCACAACTCCAGATGGCGCTGGTTATGAAGCAACCGCAAACTCTGATGTAGTAGTAATTACTGCAGGACTTCCACGTAAGCCTGGTATGAGCCGCATGGATCTGATTGGCGTTAATGCTGGAATCGTTCGTGGCGTTGCCGAAAATATTGCAAAACATTCACCGAAGGCAGTAATTATTGTTGTCTCAAATCCACTCGATGAGATGACAGCGCTCACCCAAATCGCGAGCAACTTCCCACACAATCAAGTTATGGGCCAAGCAGGCATGCTCGATACCGCTCGCTTCACTAACTTTGTGGCGGAGAAGCTTGGGGTTCTCACTTCAAGTGTGAAGACCCTGACCCTTGGATCACATGGTGACACCATGGTTCCAGTTCCAAGTCGTTGCACCGTAGATGGAAAGCCACTTTCAGATTTGCTCAGCCAAACAGAGATTGATGAACTCGTTGATCGCACCCGCAATGGTGGAGCGGAAGTCGTTGCTCTCCTCAAGACCGGCTCTGCTTACTACGCCCCTTCAGCTGCAGCTGCCCGTATGGCTAAAGCGGTCATTGAAGATTCTGGTGAAGTAATGCCGGTCTGTGCATGGGTCGATGGTCAATATGGAATTTCTGGCGTCTATCTTGGTGTAGAAGCTGAAATTGGTAAGACTGGAATTCGCAAGGTTGTCGAAAGCGCACTGACTCCTTCTGAAGTAGAAGCCCTCAAGGTTGCTGCTGAAGCTGTTCGCGCCAAGCAAGCTGACGTTAAAGAACTCTAAAACTCACTCACTACAGAAGAAGGAACAATGTCAAAGATTAAAGTTACGGGAACCGTAGTAGAACTAGATGGCGATGAGATGACTCGTATCATCTGGCAGTTCATCAAGGATTCACTCATCCTTCCTTATCTCGATGTAAATCTTGAGTACTACGACCTCGGCATGGAGCACCGTGATGCAACTGATGATCAAGTCACCATTGATGCGGCTAAGGCCATTCAAAAGCATGGCGTTGGTATCAAGTGCGCAACAATCACTCCAGATGAAGCTCGCGTAGAAGAGTTTGGACTGAAGAAGATGTGGAAGTCTCCAAATGGAACTATCCGCAATATTCTGGGCGGCGTCATATTCCGTGAGCCAATCATTATCTCTAACGTTCCTCGCCTAGTACCTCACTGGACTAAGCCGATCGTTATCGGTCGTCACGCTTTTGGCGATCAATATCGTGCAACCGATTTCCGTGTTGATGGACCAGGAAAACTCACCATCTCCTTTGTGCCAGAAGATGGCTCAGCTCCAACCACTCATGAGGTCTACAACTTTGATGGCTCTGGCGTAGCGATGGCTATGTACAATGTGGATGATTCGATTCGCGATTTCGCCCGCGCTTCACTCAACTATGGTTTGCTTCGTAAATTCCCGGTTTATCTCTCTACCAAGAACACCATCCTCAAGGCTTACGATGGTCGTTTTAAGGATATTTTTGAAGAGATCTACCAAGCTGAATTCAAGGCAAAGTTTGAAGAAGCCGGCATTTGGTATGAACACCGCCTGATCGATGACATGGTCGCAATGTCACTTCGCATGGAGGGTGGATACGTTTGGGCCTGTAAGAACTATGACGGCGATGTGCAATCAGATACCGTCGCACAAGGTTATGGCTCACTTGGATTGATGACCTCAGTTTTGATGACTCCAGATGGAAAGATCTGTGAATCTGAAGCTGCTCACGGAACAGTGACTCGTCACTACCGTGAACATCAAAAGGGTAAGGCGACTTCGACAAATCCAATTGCCTCAATCTTTGCCTGGACCCAAGGCTTGGCCCACCGCGCTAAGTTGGATAACAATCCAGAGCTAGCCAAGTTCTGCACCACACTAGAGCAGGTCTGTATCAAGACTGTCGAAGAGGGCAAGATGACCAAGGATTTGGCGCTCTTGATCTCTAAGGATGCTCCTTATCAAACAACGCAAGAGTTTTTGAGTTCAATTGATGAGAATCTTAAAAAAGCTATGGCGTAAGTATTAAATAAAAAAGCCCCGCAGATATCTGCGGGGCTTTTTTAATGGGATTTTTTAGGAGATGCGAGCTCCGCTTGTTGCATCGAACAAGTGAATCGCAGTTGGATTCGCTGCAACGGTGACGGTTGAGCCAGGCTTTGGTGGGTTCTTTGGATCCCAGCGAACAATTACTTGCGCGCCTTCATCAGATAGATTGGCAAATTTCACAGATGAATCTGCGGGACGACCATAGACAAAGGCATCTGCGCCAAGTTCTTCAACTACTTCTACAACCACATCAAATCCTGCAGCTGCTGGCGTGAAGCCTTCTGGACGAATACCAACGGTTACAGATGAGCCGGCGCTGGCTGGAACATCGAGATTAAATTGACCGAGATGCGCCTTTCCGCCGGTTACCGGAACGGTAAGCAAGTTCATGGCTGGTGAGCCAATAAATCCAGCGACGAAGGCGTTGATAGGTGCATCGTAAAGATTGCGAGGTGTATCGACTTGCTGAAGGATTCCATCCTTAAGGACTGCTACGCGATCTCCCATGGTCATAGCTTCAACTTGGTCGTGGGTAACATAAACAGTGGTGATTCCAAGGCGACGCTGGAGCGCGGCAATTTGGGTGCGTGTCGCTACGCGGAGCTTGGCATCCAAGTTAGAGAGTGGTTCGTCCATCAAGAAGACTTGTGGCTCACGAACGATGGCACGTCCCATTGCTACGCGCTGGCGCTGTCCACCAGATAGCGCCTTTGGCTTGCGATCAAGATAATCCTCAAGATCAAGTAGCTTTGCCGCTTCGCGAACGCGACGATCGCGCTCGTCTTTATCGACGCCGGCAATCTTGAGAGCGAATCCCATATTTTCAGCGACGGTCATATGTGGGTAGAGAGCGTAAGACTGGAAGACCATTGCAATATCGCGATCCTTTGGCGCTACGTGTGTAACGTCACGATCGCCAATGCGAATGGAACCAGAGTCAATCTCTTCTAGGCCAGCAAGCATGCGCAAGGAAGTAGATTTTCCGCAACCGGAAGGTCCCACAAGTACGAGGAATTCACCGTCATTAACAGTGAGGTTGAGTTTATCTACAGCCGGCTTTGGGTTGCCCGGGTAGATTCGTGATGCATTGTCGAATACGACTGATGCCATGGTTGTATCTCCTTCTCCGGGCAGGTACGTGCCCGACGGTCCGTTGGATGAAGTGCGCTTAGCCTATGGCACGCGGAGCAGGTACCTCAAGTACCCTTAGCTGCATGACCGGACGACTGTTACGCGATATCGCTCTGGTTTTACTCTTTATCGCGGTCGCCGGCATCTTCGTTGCCGCCGAAATTGCACTGATCTCCCTGCGCGACTCCCAAGTTCNCCAGATGGCAAGTAAAGGCAAGCGCGGAGCCCGAGTCGCTCTCCTCTCGCAAAACCCCAACCGATTCTTAGCTGCGGCGCAGGTAGGCGTTACTTTCTGCGGATTTTTATCTGCTGCACTTGGCTCGGAACGTCTTGGCACTTATGTGATTCCAGTCTTCGAGCGTTGGGGAATCTCCCACGATGCAAGTACGACCATCTCACTAATTACGCTCACCTTAGTAATTTCCTATATCTCGTTGGTATTTGGCGAGCTGGTGCCCAAGCGCATGGCGCTCTATCGGACTGAGGCAATTGCACTAGCGGCGGCACCGAGCATTGATCGAATCGCTCACATTTTCCGTCCCATAATCTGGCTGCTCTCCAAATCAACTGATGCGGTTGTGCGATTACTTGGTCTCTCTTCGAGTGAAGCTCGCGCCGAAATTTCGGAAGCCGAACTCGTTGATTTGGTAACAGGGCATACCGCCCTCACCGATGAAGAGCGAGATATCGTGGAAGAGGTATTTAATGCCGGAGATCTGCAATTGCATGAAATCATGGTGCCTCGCACCGAGGTCGATTTCATGGATGTCGGATTAACAATTACCGAGGCCATCACTATGGTGAATGCGCATTCACATTCGCGCTATCCCGTGACGCGCGGCTCGACCGATGAGGNAATTGGATTTATCCATGTGCGAGATTTGCTGACTGCAAGCGCGAAGAAGATGGATCCCACCACCACCATTCTGGAGATTATCCGCCAAGTTCTCTTCCTGCCCGGTACCAAGGGAGTCTTGCCTGCGCTCGCGGAGATGCGGGCAAAGCGCAGCCACATTGCGATCGTTCTGGATGAATATGGTGGCACCGATGGCATTGTCACAATGGAGGATTTAGTCGAACGGCTGGTCGGTGAAATTCAAGATGAATATGATGTCGAGGATGATGAAGTTACGGCCAATGCCAAACCTGGTGAATTCGAAGTCGATAGCTTGATCTCCTTAGAAGATTTAGCCGATGAGACGGGAATTGTCTTGCCGGAGGGCCCTTATGAGACCGCTGGTGGCTTTGTCATGCACCACTTAGGGCGAATTCCAGAGGNGGAAGATTTAATTCACCTGGAGAATGTAAGTGTGAAAGTATTAAGCATGGAAGGTAAGCGAGCCGGGCAATTGCTTATCTCCAAAGATGAAGGGAAAGTAATTTAGTGATGGCTAACTCCGTAGGCGCAACCGAGCGTAAAAGAGTTCTCTCTGGAATTCAGCCAACCCATGATTCTTTCCACCTCGGAAATTACCTCGGCGCACTCAAACAATGGGTAGAGCTGCAGGAGAGCCATGATGCCTTCTATTGCGTGGTTGACCTACACGCTCTCACGGTCGAGCCAGATCCCGTTGCCCTTCGCAAACGAACACTCGCCTCAGTAGCACAGTTGATAGCTATTGGCATCGACCCTGCAAAAAGCACTTTATTCATTCAATCTCATGTTCCTGCCCATAACCAACTTGCTTGGGTGATGGAGTGTTTGACCGGCTTTGGTGAAGCAGGTCGAATGACTCAATTTAAAGATAAGTCCCAGAAAAATGGCGCAGATCGCACTGTAGTTGGGCTATTTACCTATCCCATTCTGCAAGCTGCAGATATCTTGTTATATCAAGCAGACCAAGTGCCGGTAGGTGAAGATCAACGCCAACATATCGAACTCACGCGCGATCTCGGCCAACGCTTTAATTCAAAATATGGCCAAACTTTTACTATTCCTGAGGGTTATATTCTTAAGGCCGGCGCAAAAATTAATGATCTGCAAGAGCCGACCGCCAAGATGAGCAAGTCCAGCGCTTCTCAAAGCGGAGTTATCGAATTGATGGATTCACCAGAGGCTAATCGCAAGAAGTTTAAAAGTGCGATGACCGATACCGAACGCGAAATTAAATTTGATGAGAAGAACAAAGCGGGCATCTCTAACCTCTTAACAATTTATACAGCGATTTCTGGCTCCACCATCGCAGCTGCGGAAGCTGAATTTGAAGGTAAAGGTTATGGCGACTTTAAATCCGCCGTTGCCGAAGTGGTCGTAGATTTTCTCTCTCCGATTCGCAACCAGGCGCTCGAACTACTTGAGGATCCAACCCATCTCACTCAAATTCTCCGCGAGGGNGCGGATAAAGCAAATGCGGTTGCCAGCACAACTTTGGCGCAAACATATGAAGCCCTTGGTCTCATCCCACGCAGCTAAGAGCCTGCGCAATCTCACCATTGCGTTGATTGCTGTTGCCATCGTTGGCACTACTCCATTACCTGCTCAAGCTGCTATCGATCCGAGCGTGCGAATCGCTATTGCATATGATCTCGGCGGATTGGGCGATGGGGGAGTTAACGATGCGGCAGCCTTAGGGCTGAAGGCGGTTCAGAAGCGATTCCATCTCTCGGCGCTAGCGATGCGCGAAGTTGTCACAACCGGAACCCAGGTCGATCGGCTTGCTCGTATCAAATTCTTGGCTAAAGCAGGTTATAACTTAATTATCGCCGTCGGAGCTGATTACGCCAGCTCAATTTACAAGGTAGCTCAAGATTATCCGGAGCAGCAGTTTGCCATCATCGGAGATGACAGCGTCTCTGCGGCAAATGTTAGCGATATGGATTTCGCCACACCTGAACTCTCTTTTATGGCAGGAGCGCTAGCTGCAGCCACATCTCTCTCGGGAAAGATTGCGATGCTAGGAGCAGCGAGTGATTCCAACTTTGAGCGAAATCAAAGAGCCTTTCAAGCAGGAGCTAATTTTATTTCCTCGAAAGTAAAAACTAGCGCTATTGCAATTCCCAATAACGCATCCTTTTATGTAAAAGGCCTGGTTGCTCAAGGCATCGATTCTATTTATTCTATTTGGGCGACTAACTCAGATCTCTATACATCTGTGGCCAAGCTAGTAACCGCCAAGAAGAAGGTTTCGCTCATCGGAATTACGCCTGATCAGTTCTTTCTCAATTCACAACCATCAGCACCTTTTCTGATCGGCACCGGAAATAAAAACTACGGATTGGCCATCTCGCAGCTTGTAGAAAGCGCGCTGAATAACCAATCAATCTCATATGTAATTGATGAAGCCAATGGCATATTCGGAACTCGATATCGCTTCAGTGATGGTGGACTTACATTCACGATTAAATCAACATCTCCTCTCGTTTTAAAGAAGATGAGCCTTGCCAAGGCGTTTATCCTCAAGAACGGCTCAAAACTTTAGAGTTAAGGTTGAGGGTTTTAGGTAAATCNCCCTGACCCGCGCTGGAGGAGTGCGACTGCGGTCGCGATTTTGACTAAAGTTGGGGCTACATCAACCCTCACTTTGAGGACCTTCCGGGAGGAAAATCTTGAAGAAGTCACTTAAGTTATTTACAGTCGTTGCATCAGTTGCAATGGTTGCTGGCGTAGCAGTTGCTCCAGCATCATTTGCTGCAAAGCCAAAGGTTTGCTTGGCTCTAGATACTGGCGGAATCGACGATCACTCATTCAACGCATCAGCTTGGGCTGGCGCACAAACACAGAAGTCAGTAGCTGACGTTTCATACGTCGTTGCAGATGCTGCTAACCCAGATTACGCAGGCGAAGTTAAGTCACTTGTAACAGCAAAGTGCGACCTGATCGTAGGCGTTGGCTTCATGCTCGGTGGCGAAATTGGTAAGGCTGCTGTTGCTAACCCAACCATCAAGTTCGCAATGGTTGATGATCCAGGTCTCGTAGATAACAAGCCAGTTGCTAACCTCAAGGGCTTGACCTTCGCATCAGATCAAACAGCATTTCTCGCTGGCTATCTTGCAGCTGGTTACTCAAAGACTGGCAAAGTTGCTACCTACGGCGGAATTGCAATTCCACCAGTCACAATCTTCATGGTTGGATACCAAGCTGGCGTTAACTACTACAACAAGGTTAAGGGAACCCACGTTGCTGTTCTTGGTTGGGATTCAGCTACCAAGACCGGAACTTTCGTTGGTTCATTTAACGATTCCGTAAAGGCTGGTCAGATCTCAAAGAACTTCGAACAACAAGGTGCAGATGTAATCTTCCCTGTTGCCGGTGGACTTGAGTACGCAACAGCTGCTAACTCAGCTACCTCAAAGAAGTCAGTCGTAATCGGTGTTGACTCAGATATGTACCTATCTGCAACAACAGCCGGACAACGCCTAGTAGTTCTTAACTCAACACTTAAGGGTGTTGGCGCTTCAGTTAAGGATGCAATCTCTTCAGTAGTTAAGGGAACATTCTCTAACGTTGCTTATGTTGGAACACTCAAGAATGGTGGCGGCGCACTCGCTGGATACCACAGCTTGGGCCGCAAGGTTCCTACAGCACTACAAAAGGAAATCGTTGCTCTTCAGAAGGCAGTAATTGCCGGAACTGTAAAAGTTTCCTAATAACTAGTTAGTCAAAAGAACCGAGAAGAGAAATCTTCTCGGTTCTTTTTTTATCTATTTAGGATTACTATATGAGCAGTAACGCAACTAGAACTGGAGCATCGTGTCACTCGAACTTCGTGGAATTACAAAGAGCTTCGGCGCGCTAGTTGCAAACGACAATATTGATTTAAAAGTTGCCACTGGAGAAATACACGCAATCCTTGGCGAAAATGGNGCTGGTAAATCAACGCTCATGAATATCGTCTACGGATTACTAGAAGCAGATAAAGGCGAAGTTCTTGTTGATGAGAAAGTTCAATCCATCAAGGAGCCCAGCGATGCCCTCGCCGCTGGTATCGGTATGGTGCACCAGCACTTCATGCTTATTCCAGTTTTCAGCGTTGCCGAAAATATTGTGCTTGGACATGAGAAGACCGGCGTCGTTGGGAAATTAGATTTAGCCACGGCCAAGCAAGAGATTAAACGAGTCTCTGATGAATTTAAATTTGATGTAGATCCAGATGCCATTGTTGAAGAGCTTCCCGTAGGAGTACAGCAGAGAGTCGAAATTATTCGCGCACTTATATACGACGCGAAGGTGCTGATTCTGGATGAGCCAACTGCAGTTTTAACTCCGCAAGAGACCGATGAGCTGCTGGAGATAATGAAGCAGCTCAAGGCCAAGGGCACCTCAATCATTTTCATCNCCCATAAGCTGCGCGAAGTAAAGGCAGTGGCCGATCGGATCACAATCATCCGTCGTGGCAAGGTAGTCGGTACGGCCGAACCTACGGCCTCCCAAGGCGAGCTTGCCTCTTTGATGGTAGGTCGCCCAGTTGATCTAAATCCCGATAGGTCTTCGCACCCAATAGGTGATGTCGTCCTCACCGTTTCAAATCTTCACGTTGAAGATGAAACCGGTCGGGAACTGGTCAAGAATATTAATTTTGAGGTAAAGGCCGGAGAAGTTTTGGCTATCGCAGGAGTTCAAGGCAATGGTCAATCCGAGCTGGCACGAGCGATGGTTAATCTTGAACCCCACGTTAAAGGCAGCATAAAAATTGAGCGCGACGAGGTTCTTGGTTTAAGCGTCAGAGAGTCTTTGCATCAGGGAATCGCATTTGTTCCGGAGTCACGCGAACTTGATGGACTTGTTGGCTCGCTCTCCATTGCTGAGAATTTGATTCTTGACCTCCACGATATGGCTCCGTATGCCAAGGGGATTCAAATGAATCCGGCAATTGTGGCGAGCGAGGCGGAGAAGAAGAGTGTGGAATTTGATATCCGCATGCAGTCGGTTCAGGATCCGGTTTCATCTCTCTCCGGTGGAAATAAGCAGAAAGTTGTCTTGGCGCGTGAGCTTTCCAGGCCAGTGCGCTTACTAGTCGCTTCCCAACCCACTCGCGGACTGGATGTCGGTTCCATTGAGTTTGTGCACGAGCGAATATTGGCCGAACGCGATGCCGGCAGAGCAGTCTTGCTCTTTAGTACCGAACTAGATGAGGTGCTCGCACTTGCGGATCGAATCGCAGTTATGTACCGCGGCGAGATCATCAAAATTGTCCCATCTACGGTCACAGCTCAGGAGTTAGGTCTATTGATGGCAGGTGTTGTAAATGCTTAAATTTAAATTCTTGNGTCCAGTATTACTGCCCGCGCTTGCCTTTATTCTCGCGATGTTCTCCGGAGCGTTGTTGATTGCATTTTCAGATACCGAGGCGCTGAAGAAGATTGGCCACCCAATAGAGTTTCTCAAAACTGCGGGCTCAGCTGCCGGAAATGCATACCTGGCACTTTTCCAAGGTTCGGTCTACAACCCGAATCTAGCGACTCCGCATCATCCACTACTAGCTTTTTACCCGCTCTCCGATACTTTGGTTGCCGCTGCTCCATTAATCTTGACCGGGTTATCGGTGGCACTCGCCTTTAGAGCCGGGCTATTTAATATTGGAGCGCAGGGGCAATTTATTTTCGGATCTATCGCTGCCGGCTATGTTGGTTTCCACTTTCACCTACCAGTCGGATTACATGTAATCCTTGCGCTGGTCGCTGGTGTAATTGCTGCGGCAATATGGGGTGGGTTAGTTGGATATTTAAAGGCTAAGACCGGTGCGCATGAAGTTATCGTCACCATCATGCTCAACTATGTGGCGCTGTACTTCCTCATGTATGTCTTAAGTACTACGCCATTTTTACGCCCTGGTCGCCAAGATCCAATCGCACCAGAAGTCGCAAACTCCGCCCGCTTGCCTCATCTCTTCGGTGTTAACTACCGGGTAAGTGTTGGAATCTTCATCGCACTCGCAGCAGCCGTATTTGTTTGGTGGTTGTTATCTCGAAGCACTTGGGGCTTTAGGTTCAGAGCGGTCGGTGCAAATACGGCAGCAGCTCAAACGGCTGGCATCTCGGTTCCATTCGTTATGACCTCGGCGATGGTTATCTCCGGAGCTTTGGCTGGACTTGGTGGAGCGGTTCACGTCCTCGGTAGCGATTTTGCACTCACATCTGGAACCGCCGGAAACTTTGGTTTTGATGCCATCACGGTGGCTCTGCTTGGAAGGGCCCAACCTTTGGGTACGGTCTTCGCCTCCATCCTCTTTGGTGCGCTCCGTGCAGGTGGTGGAACTATGCAAGCCAACACAAGTACTCCAATAGATATCGTCCTTGTTATTCAAGCGCTGGTGGTTCTATTTATCGCCGCTCCAACAATTGTTCGCTCGATTTTTAGGTTGAAAAATCTCAAGAGTTCCGGGGCGTTAGTCTCGAAGGGTTGGAACGGATAATGAAACTTTCCGCTGCACTTCGCCGCCGTCGCGCCACCATCTTTGTCATGGGAGCGCTCTCGCTACTCGCCCTTGTTTTCTTTGGCTTGCTGCCATCATCTAAGGCGCCAGTTACCTATGGATTTACCTTGGATCAAGAGTGGGTATTGATTCATCAATGGGTCATTAACGCTAAGCACGCCTCACTCGGCTTTGGCTTAATCTCGCTACTTGCTTCGATTATTGGTTATTTCCAATTTAAAGCCGGCAAAACAATTCGTGCCGTAAGTGGAGTCGTTGGATTCTCACTAATAATGTCCTTTATCTCCTGGGCGGCGGCTGGAAAATTCATCCCGCTGACAGGGCTACTTCAAGGCGCGCTCTTGCTGGCCGTTCCACTTATCTTCGGATCTATGGCGGGAGTCGTCAGCGAGCGTTCCGGCGTTGTAAATATCGCGATTGAGGGTCAACTTCTTGCCGGTGCATTTGCAGCAGGTGTTGTTGCAAGCCTTACCCACAGCGTTTTCTGGGGTTTGCTCGTTGCGCCAATCGCTGGATGTTTAATCTCGACCTTGCTCGCAATCTTTGCCGTCAACTTTGGCATCGATCAAATTATCTTGGGCTTTGTGCTCAACGTGCTTGTCTATGGAATTACTGATTTCCTCTACAAGCGTTTACTTATTCCATATCAAAGCACCTGGAACTCTGGCCCAACTTTGGCACCACTTAAGATTCCGGTGCTCTGGAAGCTTCCGGTACTTGGTCCAATTCTCTTTGATCAAACCATCATTGTGTATCTGATGTACTTTGCCATCTTTGCGCTTAGCTTCGCGCTCTTTAAAACCAAGTGGGGACTTCGCACTCGCGCCGTCGGAGAGCATCCAACTGCTGCCGATAGCGTGGGCATCAATGTAAACCGACTCCGTTTTCGCAATGTGATGTTGGCCGGAATGATTGCCGGACTTGGTGGTGCTTACTTCACCGTTGGCGCCGTTGGTTCATTCTCGAAAGAGATGACTGCTGGAAAAGGTTTTATTGCCTTGGCCGCCTTAATCTTTGGACGCTGGAGTCCGTGGGGCGCAGTCTCGGCCGCACTCCTCTTCGGCTTTGCCGATAATTTGCAGAGCGTGCTCGGAATCATTGGAACCCCAATTCCAAGTCCAATCATGTTGATGGTTCCATATGTTGCGACCATCATCGCGGTGACTGGATTAGNGGGACGGGNGCGCGCACCAGCCGCCGATGGCGCACCATATAAGCGAGGCGAATCTCATTGAGTAGCCTCACGATTGATTGGGAACTTCTCCACACTCGCGCCAAAGAGATTATGAAGAGCGCCTATGCGCCGTATTCAAAATTTCCAGTAGGNGTTGCCGCGCTTGTTAACGATGGTCGCATCGTCACCGGTTGCAATGTTGAAAATGCGAGCTATGGCCTTGGACTCTGCGCCGAATGTGGACTTGTCTCAAACCTTTGTGCAACTGGTGGCGGAAGATTAGTTGCTGCCGTCTGTGTTGATGGCGAAGGCAATTTTCTCTCTCCCTGCGGTCGTTGTCGCCAACTTCTCTTCGAACATGGTGGAGCAGAACTTCTATTTATGACACCAGCCGGGCCAGAGCCAATGTCGCAGCTACTTCCGTGGGCTTTTGGACCAGAGGATCTTAAGTGAGCGAGGCATTTGCAGCAGTAGAAATAATCTCTGCCAAGCGCGATAAGGGCGAGCTATCTGATCCACAAATTGATTGGGTGATTGACGCATACACCCGGGGAATCGTTGCCGATGAACAGATGTCCGCGCTCCTTATGGCTATCTTGCTTAACGGTATGAATAATCGCGAAATTTCTCGGTGGACAGATGCCATGATTAAAAGCGGAGAGCGCATGGAATGGTCGGCACTCGACCGTCCAACTGTTGATAAGCACTCCACTGGCGGAGTTGGCGACAAGATCACGTTGCCACTTGCACCACTCGTGGCCGCATGCGGCGCCGCAGTCCCACAACTTTCTGGGCGTGGACTCGGTCATACCGGTGGCACCCTAGATAAGTTGGAATCGATCCCAGGCTGGCGCGCTTCGCTCACTAATGAAGAGATGCTCGCCGTGCTTCAAAGCTGTGGCGCCGTCATTTGTGCAGCTGGTGCCGGATTGGCCCCCGCCGATAAGAAGCTCTATGCCCTTCGCGATGTTACAGCGACGGTGGAAGCAATTCCATTGATCGCCTCTAGCATCATGAGTAAGAAGATTGCCGAAGGGACCAGTGCGCTGATTCTGGATGTAAAGACTGGTTCTGGAGCCTTTATGAGCGATCCACTTAAAGCTCGCGAGCTCGCCCAGGTGATGGTGGCGCTAGGAACTCGTGCTGGTGTTAAAACCCGCGCACTTGTAACTGCCATGGATGTCCCACTTGGCTTAACTGCAGGTAACGCACTTGAAGTTCGCGAATCAATCGAAGTTCTTGCCGGCGGCGGTCCATCAGATATTGTCGAACTTACATTAGTTCTTGCTCGTGAAATGATTGAAGCCTGCGGCGTCAAGCCGCTGATGGATCCGGCCGATGCACTTAAGAACGGCGCTGCGATGGATTCATGGAGAAAAATGATTCGCGCGCAAGGCGGAGATCCCGATGCAAAACTTCCGATTGCAAAGGAGCAGCTAGTTATCGCTGCGCAAGAGTCCGGGGAAATGATTGCGATGGATGCGATGAAGGTTGGTGTGAGTGCCTGGCGACTCGGCGCAGGTCGATCGCGACAAGGCGAGCAGGTCCAAGCTGGTGCTGGAATCGAAATTCATGTAAAGCCTGGCGAGCAGGTAGTTAAAGGTCAACCGCTATTCACGTTGCATACAGATGAGAGCGCTAGATTTGCGCGAGCGGAGGAAGCGTTAAGCGGTGCAGTAAAAATTTCCAATACTGGAGAGAAGGCAAAGCTCTTGCCACTTATCCTAGAGAGAATTGAAGGGTAGCCATGTCACTCAATAAGAAGCCAACTCCAGAGCAGATAAAGCGCCTACCAAAGGCGGTCATTCACGATCACCTCGATGGCGGACTTCGCCCGCAAACAATTATTGATCTTGCCAAAGAGATTGGTTACACAAAGCTTCCAACAATGGATGCCACCGAACTTGGAATTTGGTTTGAGGAGTCGGCTAGTTCCGGGACTCTGGTTCGTTACTTAGAGACTTTCGATCACACAATTGCTGTCATGCAGACCAGAGAAGCAATCATTCGGGTTGCTCGCGAAGCTGCACTTGATTTAGCTCGAGATGGAGTTGTCTACGCTGAAGTTCGTGGCGCACCGGAACTATTTACCCAAAATGGACTCACTCTCGATCAGGTCATTGAAGCGACAACCGAGGGATACCAACTTGGTATGGCCGATGCGAAGGCGGAAGGTTTCACAATTCGAGTCGAGCAGATTCTCTGCGCGCTTCGCCAAAATGATTATGCCGATGAGGTTGCTCGTAAGGTTGTGCAATTCCGAGAAAAGCACGTTGTTGGTTTTGATATTGCAGGACCTGAGGATGGTTTCCCACCCACCCTTCAGCAGAGCGCTTTTGAATACCTTCGCCAGGAAAATGCCCACTTCACCATTCACGCTGGTGAGGCTTATGGACTTCCCTCCATCTGGCAGGCTATTCAAATGTGCGGCGCCGAACGACTTGGTCACGGAGTACGCATTATCGACGATATTGATTTCTCTGGAAAAGCCCCAAAGCTTGGTCTGCTCTCCTCGTATATCCGCGACCGAAGGATTCCATTGGAGATGTGCCCAACTTCAAATGTGCAGACTGGTGCGGCTAAAGATTATGCATCACATCCCATTGGCGCTTTGGAACAACTTCGTTTTCGCGTCACCATCAATACTGACAATCGCCTCATGAGCAATACCTCAATGAGTAACGAGATGATTCAAATAACTGACACTTTCGATTGGACTTTCTTAGATCTCCAACGCGTCACCGTCAATGCGCTCAAGAGCTCATTTATTCCTTTTGAAGAACGACTCGCGATTATCGAGCAGCAGGTAAAGCCGGCTTACGCGGCAATCTCGGCCGAGTAGCTAAATACCGACTGGATGCCAGACGGTCTTATTCTCCATAAAGGCCAAGATCCGATTTGGCGATGCGCTCTCATCAAAGGTATGAATTCGCTTGAGATTATCTGCGCCAGCAAGCTTTAACTCGCCGAGTGCCTTAGAACTAAGGCCTGTCCCATCTACGCCATCGATATCCATATGTGAACCCATCCAGGAGACGAGTTCTGCGCTCTTGCCGGTAAGTATGTTGACGACTCCTGCCGGAAGATCGCTAGTGGCTAGGACCTCACTGAGGGNGATTGCAGATAATGGATATTTCTCATTAGCCACAATGATTGCGCTATTTCCGGAGGCGATAATTGGCGCAGTTGCTGCAACTAAATTTAGTAGCGAAGGTTTGCCATCGACAAAGGCTCCCACGACACCAAGCGCTTCTGGAGTTGTGAAGTTGTAGTACGGTCCAGAGACCGAGTTGGTGGAGCCAGCGATAGAGGCAATCTTGTCGGTCCAACCGGCATACCAAACCCAGAGATCAATAGCCCTTGAAACTTGTGTTTGTGCTGCCTTTGGCAATACTCCTTCTTGCGCGACAAGCTCATCGGCGAATTGGGAAGCGCGGCCCTCCATAATTTCGGCGATGCGATAGAGAATCTGTCCGCGATTATAAGAAGTTGCAGCTGCCCAACCAGATTGTGCAGCACGGGCTGCAGTGACGGCATCGCGCAAATCCTTACGTGAGGCCTGACATGGATTTNCTAAGAATTTTCCCTTTGCATCTTTGAGTTCGTATACCCGACCAGATTCACTGCGAGGGAATTTGCCACCAATAAAGAGTTTGTAAGTCTTCATGACATCGATGCGACTCATCTTTATTTACCTTCCTTTGAAATCTTCGCGGCCTTCAAGTACGCGGAGAGGCCATGGCGACCGCCTTCGCGACCCCAGCCCGACTCTTTATAGCCACCAAATGGACTGGCTGAATCAAATTTATTGAAGGTATTTGCCCAGATGACACCTGCGCGAAGTCGCTCTGCAGTCCAGAGCACCTTGGAGCCCTTATCGCTCCAGATGCCAGCGGAGAGGCCGTATGGAGTGTTATTAGCCTTCTCAATCGCCTCCGCAGGTGTGCGGAAGGTGATGACCGAGAGCACTGGGCCAAAGATCTCTTCTCGAGCGATCTTGTTAGCTTGAGTGACGCCAGTGAAGATGGTTGGGGGAAACCAGAAACCAGATTCGGGAATAGCGCATTGCGGTGACCAGCGTTCTGGACCCTCGACATCTCCGTATGCACTGAGCTCTTGGATGCGTGCAAGTTGGGCGGCCGAGTTAATCGCACCGAGATCGGTGTTCTTATCAAGTGGATTGCCCATGCGAATCTTTGAGATTCTGGTTTTAAGTTTTTCAATAACTTCATCGTGAATATTTTCTTGAAGAAGAAGTCTGGAGCCGGCGCAGCAGACATGGCCTTGATTGAAGAAAATTCCAGTCACAATTCCTTCAACCGCCTCATCGATAGCGGCATCGTCATAGACGATATTTGCGCCTTTGCCACCGAGTTCGAGGGTAGCGCGCTTATTTGTAACAGCAATCGCGCGCGCAATCTGCTTGCCTACTTCAGTTGATCCAGTAAATGCAATCTTGTCGACGCCTGGATGATTGACTAAATGTGCACCAGTGCTGCCATCGCCGGTCAAGATATTTACTACGCCTGCAGGAAGTCCAGCTTGTTGGCAAACTTCAGCAAAGAGTAGTGCAGTTAAGGGAGTTGTTTCGGNTGGCTTCAGGACGATGGTGTTTCCGGCGGCCAGCGCTGGTGCAACTTTCCAAGCAAGCATGAGCAGCGGAAAATTCCACGGAATAATTTGAGCCGCAACCCCGATGGGTTTCGGTGAAGTTCCGACTCCTGCAAATTCTAATTTATCTGCCCAACCCGCGTGATAGAAGAAATGGGCTGCAGCAAGTGGAATATCGATATCTCGGGTCTCTCGAATTGGTTTTCCGTTGTCCAAGGTTTCTAGAACTGCAAATTCGCGAGCACGCTCTTGCAAGATGCGGGCAATGCGATATAGATACTTGCCACGTTCTGCGGCTGGTAGCTTCGACCAAACCTTTACATACGCCTCGCGCGCTGCTTTAACGGCTGCGTTGACATCTGCCAGGCCGGCCAGCGAAATATCGGCCAGGTGCTCTTCGGTGGCAGGGTTAATCGTGGCGAAGTGCTTACCGCTCTTCGGTGCTGCAAATTTGCCATTGATGAAGAGGCCATAGCTATCTTTGATATCAACGATGGAGGTGGATTCCAAAGCTGGGGCGTATTCGAATTCGCTCATATCTCTTCTCTTTAATCCAAGGTGACGTAGTTAGGACCGGAGTAATAACCGTCACGCATCTTCATTCGCTGCATGAGTAAGTCGTTCAATAAAGCACTTGCACCAATACGGAACATCGAGGGGTTGAGCCAATCTGGACCGGCAGTTTCGTTAACTAGGACTAATTGCTTGATCGCATCTTTGGTTGTGCGAATACCACCAGCAGGCTTTACGCCAATTCGATGCTCGGTCATCTCATAGAAGTCTCGGACTGCCTCCAGCATGACAAGTACAACGGGTGCGGTCGCAGCCGGAGTAACTTTTCCGGTGCTGGTTTTAATGAAGTCGGCACCTGCAAGCATGGCAAGGTATGAAGCCTTTCGAACGTTATCAAGCGTGACGAGTTCGCCGGTCTCAAGAATGACCTTGAGGTGGGCGCGCTCACCGCAGATCTCTTTAATAGCCTTTATCTCTTCATAAACTTCACCAAGCTGACCCGAGAGAAATGCACCGCGATCAATCACCATATCGATTTCGCCGGCGCCGTTAGCCAGGGCATCTTCAGTATCTTGCCGCTTGACGGCAAAGCTAGCGCGACCGGATGGAAATGCGGTTGAGACGGCGGCGACTGGAATATCTGCACCACCGATTACATCGAGCTGTTCACGAGCAATCTTGACCATATCGTTGTAGACGCAGATCGCACCGACGTGCGGAACGCTGGGGTCGGTTGGGTCTGGGCGTACTGCTTTGGCACAAAGTGCCCGAACTTTTCCAGGAGTATCAGCGCCTTCTAGGGTGGTGAGGTCCACCATACTGATGGCCATATCTATCGCCCACGCCTTGCTCGAAGTTTTAATGCTTCGCGTTGCCAACATGTCAGCGCGAGCGTGAGCTCCAATTTGATCGACCGGAGGCAGGGTTTTCAGGAAATTCTTGAGTGATGCTTCGCTCTCGTCCTGGAGGATTCCGTAACTCATGAGAGCAGAGCCAGTAAATCGCCGCGCAGTTCCTGAACCAAGGTTTCGGCCTTGCGCTTCTCATCGTTACTTCCACTTGGTCGCACAACTTCAATGTAGCACTTCATCTTTGCTTCAGTACCACTTGGGCGGATGATGATTCGCACATTTTCCTCGAGGTAAAGCCGCAGGCCATTAGTGGCCGGCAACTTTCCGGTGGCGATATTGAGATCCTCAAATGAGATGACTTTTAGACCGGCGATGGCGGTTGGGTGTGAAGCTCGCAATTTATTGAGTACTCGGTCGACATCCGCCAGATTGCTAACCCGGATGGAGATTTGTTCGGTGCGGTGGAAGCCAAAGGCGCTCCAAATTTCATCGAGATATTCGATGATGGTGGTGTTCTCTCGCTTAAGCTCGCCCGCAATCTTGGCTAGTAGAAGCGCAGCCGATACCCCGTCCTTATCATTGACGGTCGTGGGATCGATTGCATAACCCAGCGCTTCTTCGTATCCATACGAAAGATTTGGAATCTTAGCCAACCATTTAAATCCAGTAAGCACCTCGTGAAACTCGATCTGAAATTTCGCCGCCACTTTAGCGAGGAGCGAAGATGAGACAATTGAATTTCCAAAGGCCTTATTTATATTTCGCTCAGGCATACGGGAAGCGATGTAATATCCAAGAATTGCACCAACCTCATCGCCACGCAGCATTCGCCAGCCGAGTTCTGGATCAAAGGTCGCTGCGGCGCAACGATCAGCATCTGGGTCGTTGGCGATCACAATATCTGCGCCATGGTTACGTGCGACTTCTAGCGATAAATCGATGGCGCCGGGCTCTTCTGGATTGGGAAATTTAACGGTGGGAAAGTCTGGATCTGGAGCGGATTGTTCGGCGACCAAGATGGGTTGGGCAAAGCCGGCTTTCTTAAATACCCATTGAATCGTTTCGGTACCCACACCATGCATGGCGGAATATACGACCTTGGTATCTTCCGGTTTGGAAATAAGCGAAGCTGTGATGTTTGCATAGTCATTGACCACTATGTCATCAAGGATTTCCCAACCGATTCCTCGTGGTTGGTGGCTCTTTATCAGGGCAATCTCGGCTGCAATTTCTTTATCTGCCGGAGGAACAATTTGGGAACCGCGATATAGAACGCCATCAACGGTGCCGCCTAAATAAACCTTGTAACCATTATCTTCTGGGGGATTGTGGCTGGCGGNCACCATTACGCCGACATCTGCTTTGAGTGCATTGACTGCATAGGCAAGTACGGGAGTAGGAAGCGGCCTTGGGAGTATCGAAACTTTAATTCCAGCGCCGGTAAATATTTCAGCGCTCTCTTGGGTAAATTCTTCCGAACCATGACGAGCATCTCGCCCAATGACAACGGTGGTAAGACCGCGCTTCTTCATATATGCAGCAATACCTGCGGCAGTTCGACCAACAACCGCGCGGTTCATACACGACGGACCAGGTCCTACAGGTCCGCGAAGTCCAGCAGTACCGAATTGTAAGAAGCCAGCGAAGCAAGCGCGTAGCGCGCTTTCATTACCCTGATCTAGCCAAGCGCGCAAAGTTGCTGCAGTTGCAGGATCTGGATCAAGTTCGATCCACTCTTCAACTTCTGCAATGAGCGCTTGATCGATCATATTTTGTGAAGCACCTTTCCTAGTAATTCACCCATTCGGCCAGCAGCAGCTTTGCCCGCCGCCATAACCTCTTCATGGCTGAGCTTCTCGCCGGTGACACCCGCGGCAGCATTTGTTACCAAGGAAATACCAACAACTTCGGCGCCAAGTGCGTGCGCAGCGATTGCTTCTGGAACGGTGGACATGCCAACAAGGTCGGCTCCCATGGTGCGCAACATATTAATTTCAGCAGGAGTCTCATATGCCGGTCCTCGCCAATGCACATAAACACCTTCAGTAAGAGATGGATCTTCTTCCTTAAGCAGAGCTCGAATGCGCTTGCTGTACAAATCGGTGAGGTCAACAAAATCTGCGCCAATCAGCGGACTTACTCCGGTCATTGAGATGTGATCGCGAATGATGACAGGTTGTCCCACCTTGTAGTCACGCGATATTCCACCGCAAGCGTTAGTGAGGACAACTGCTTTGCAACCTGCTTTTACGGCGGTGCGCACCCCGTGAACTACGGGTTCGATGCCCTTACCTTCATATAAGTGGGTGCGACCAAGAAAAACTAGTGCGCGGATAGTTCCATGCGCACCTTGTAGGTCATAAGAGCGAACAATTCCACCATGTCCGGCAACGGTTGGCTCAGGAAAGCCGGGAAGTTTGGTGACAGGAAATTCATGTGTCGGCTGACCTAGTGCATCGGCCGCAGAAATCCATCCGGAGCCCATGACAAGTGCGACGTCATGGTGATCTTTTCCGGTCAGTTCTGCCAGCGCGGTTGCGGCTTGGGTTGCAGTGCCCAGTGGGTCTTTATATAAGTCGGCCATAGGCCTAACTTATCGCTTTCGGACTACTCCTGTTTAGTGGGTCTTTTAATTAAATCTTCGATGTAATCCACCGGAGCTCCTGCGGCCAGCGCAGCATCCACCATGATGGAGAGGTAGCGCTTGCTTGGGAGTCCACCTTCGAAACTATTGAGAACATAGAGAAATGCAAGAACTTCGCCATCGAGGGTGTGTGCTCGGACGCGAATCTTTGAGTAAAGATTGAGATCTGCCCCCTCCCAATTATCGAGCGCTGCTTCATCTTGGGGTGTCAGGTCATAAAGCGAGATGAAAGTTTGATGTCCAGCTTCCTCAACTACGGTGGCAACCGAACCCTCCCACCCAATATCTTCACCACCGAAGGTCAGGCGCCAGCCATCTAACCAGCCAGTACCTCGATGTGGAGAGTGCGGAGCGCGTTGCATCATCTGCGCGGGATCCAAATTAGATCCGTAAGCCACATAGAGTGCCATCGCTAAATCTTAATCTTCGATCGTGCAGAGAAGCGCGCCGCTGGCAACAGTTTGTCCGACGCCGACATTGAGTTTTGCAACCGTTCCCGCCTTATGAGCAAGCAGTGGTTGTTCCATCTTCATTGCTTCCAATACGACAATTAAGTCGCCGGCCTCAACTCGATCGCCATTGGCTTTCAGAATTTTTACAACCGTGCCTTGCATTGGACTCTCGATGGAGTCTCCGGCAACTTTGCTGATGCCACTTGGCTTAACACGGTGGCGTTTTTCTACTGGTTCTGGAGTGTGTAGAACCACATCAAATCTATGTCCATTAACTTCCGCAATGATCTTGCGCGATGCAGCCTTGGTTTCAGCTACGCCTTGCTTAAAGTTAAAGGGTTCGATTTCATTAACAAATTCATTCTCGATATAGCTGGTGTATACCTTGAACTCTTTGGTGAAGTTCTCATCGTTCACAATTGCACGATGGAAGGGGAGGGCGGTTGCCAATCCACCAATTTCAAATTCACGAAGTGCCCGACGAGCGCGCTCGATTGCCTCTTCACGCGTTGCCGCGGTAACAATTAACTTTGCGAGCAGTGAATCAAAGTGGGATCCGATGGTGTGACCATGGTCAAAGCCGGCATCGATACGAACGCCAGGTCCAGAAGGAACTTCCCATTTAGTGATCGTGCCAAGAGATGGAAGAAAGCCCTTGCCTGGATCCTCACCGTTAATGCGGAATTCAATGGAATGGCCGCGGATGATCGGATCAACTGGGTTGATGGCTAGGCCATCGGCGATTCGGAATTGTTCGCGGACAAGATCAAGTCCGGTAACTTCCTCAGAGACTGGGTGTTCGACTTGGAGGCGGGTATTAACTTCTAAGAATGAGATGGTTCCATCAATTCCAATCAAGAATTCACAAGTACCGGCTCCGACATATCCAGCCTTTTTCATGATGGCCTTGGAAGAGGTATAGAGCTGTTCTATTTGCGCCTCGGTTAAGAATGGGGCCGGCGCTTCTTCAACAAGTTTTTGGTGGCGACGTTGGAGCGAGCAATCGCGAGTACTGACGACGACTGCATTACCGTGTGAGTCGATGAGTACTTGAGTTTCTACGTGGCGCGGTTTATCGAGATAGCGCTCGACGAAACATTCACCGCGACCAAAACCAGTTATCGCCTCACGAACTGCGGAAGCAAAAAGTTCAGGAATTTCTTCGATGGTGCGCGCAACTTTGAGGCCGCGTCCGCCGCCACCATGAGCAGCTTTAATGGCAACCGGAAGTCCGTGCTCTTTTGCAAAAGCAATGATCTCGTCAGGTGTATCAACCGGATCAATTGTTCCAGCAACCAATGGCGCACCAACTTCGGCGGCAATTTTTCGCGCTGATACTTTGTCGCCTAATGAACGAATTGCGGCTGGGGGAGGCCCGATCCAAATTAAACCTGCTGCAATAACCCGGTCGGCAAAGTCGGCATTTTCGGAGAGAAATCCATAACCAGGGTGAACTGCATCTGCGCCTGATTGCTTTGCAATTTCGATGATCTTATTTTGATCGAGGTAAGTCTCGGCAGCAGATAGGCCATTGAGTGCAAAGGCCTCATCAGCGGTTGCTACATGGAGCGAGGTGCGATCTTCGTCGGAGTAAATGGCGATTGATTTGATTCCGTGATCCCTTGCGGCGCGAGCTACGCGCACTGCAATCTCGCCACGGTTTGCGATAAGTACTGACTTCACGCTTTAACCACCATTTCTGCTATTTCCGGCCACGATAATCCAAGTTCATTTATTGCCCGACGTAATAAAGGTAGTGAGAGTCCAATAATTCCGGAAGGATCTCCGGCAATATGTTCGATAAATGGCGCACTCAGCCCATCCAGAGTGAATCCGCCCGCAACATTGAGGGGTTCGCCTGATTTAACGTAGGCGGCAATCTCAGCGTCGGTCATGTTGGCAAAAGTCACGGCCGCGCTCGAGATATCTGAAATTTCAATCCCTTGGGCGGTATCAATGATGCAGTGACCCGTGTGAAGTACTCCGGTCTTGCCGCGAAGTGCTTTGGCTCGAGCGATTGCAACATCTGCGGTTAATGGCTTTCCGAGTGATTTACCTTCGAACTCAAAGGTTGAGTCGCAGCCAATTATTAAGGCGCTGCTACCGGCTTGCTCTTTTACGCTATGCGCTTTAAGAATGGAGAGCGCGATAACTAATTCGGGGGGAGTTAAAGAATCAAATTGTGGATCCTCTTCAAAAACGCCGCTGACGATAATCTCCGGAGAAATTCCCACCGACTCAAGCAGTCTTTTGCGGGATGGAGAGGCTGAGGCTAAAACAACGGTACGAATTGGCATTAGAAAAGTTGTCCCCATTTGCGAGCAAGTGGCTGGCGAATTTGTGACTTACGCCAGAGGCTAGCGCGTTCCACTTTCGTCTTCTCGACTGGAATGCGAAGTGCTTTACCAATCGCGATAATCTCCTCGCGAGTTGGGGTTCCAGAAACTATAAGAAACTTCTGATTTCGCATGCTGGTCACAGTGGGATATTTCCATGCTTGCGAGGTGGAAGCGCAACGCGCTTATTTCGAAGGGCGTTAAGTGCGCGGGTAATCTGAAGACGAGTCTCTTGTGGTTCGATGACTGCATCAACAAATCCACGATCAGCTGCGATATATGGATTAAGCAGAGTTGTTTCATACTCTTCAATGAGTTCTGCGCGCTTGGCATCGAGATCTTTAGCCTCGGCGAGTTCCTTGCGATGCAAGATGTTGACTGCGCCCTGCGCTCCCATCACCGCGATTTGCGCGGTAGGCCAGGCTAAGTTGAGATCTGCACCGAGCTGCTTGGANCCCATCACGATATATGCCCCGCCATATGCCTTACGGGTAATGACCGTAATAAGAGGTACCGATGCTTCGCCGTATGCATAAATCAACTTTGCGCCGCGACGGATAATGCCATCCCNCTCTTGTTCGGTACCAGGCAAGAATCCAGGTACATCTACCAGGGTGACAATCGGAATTCCAAAGGCGTCGCACATGCGAACAAAGCGGGCGGCCTTCTCGGAGGCGTCGATATCTAGTGTGCCAGCGAGTTGGGAAGGTTGGTTAGCAATAATTCCTACCGAGCGGCCTTCGATGCGTCCAAATCCGACAAGTACGTTGGGGGCGAAGAGTTCGTGTACTTCGAGGAACTCCGCTTCATCCAAGATGGCTTCAATGACGACCTTCATGTCATATGGCTTATTGGGGTTATCGGGAATGACTGAATCCAGCGCACGATCAGATGGCGCGATATCGCTGCCTTCGGTAGCAGGAAGAATTGGAGATTCATCCATGTTGTTGGATGGCAGATAGGAGAGAAGTGCTTTTACATAATCGAGCGCATCATCTTCGCTCTCGGCTAGGTAATGTGAATTTCCAGTTTTGGTGTTATGAGTCGCAGCTCCACCGAGCTCTTCCATTCCTACTTCTTCGCCTGTAACAGCCTTGATTACATCTGGGCCGGTGATAAACATATGCGAGGTCTCATTGACCATGATGGTGAAATCGGTAATTGCGGGGGAGTAAACAGCGCCGCCAGCGCTCGGTCCGAGAATGACCGAGATTTGTGGGATGACGCCCGAGGCTTGAACATTGCGCTTAAAAATCTCACCGTACTTGGAGAGCGAGGCAACGCCTTCTTGAATACGCGCGCCGCCGGAGTCGTTGAGGCCAACGATTGGAATTCCAGATTTAATAGCAAAGTCCATGACTTTGACGATCTTCTCGCCGACAACTTCACCAAGGCTGCCACCAAAGACGAGAAAATCTTGGGAATAGATTGCAATCGTTCGACCATCGACTGTGGCGTATCCGGTTACAACGCCATCGCCGTATACGCGGTTCTTATCCATACCAAAGTTGGAAGAACGGTGGCGAGCAAAAGAGTCCATTTCGACAAACGAGCCGGGGTCGACCAATTTGGCGATGCGCTCGCGAGCGGTCATCTTGCCTTTGGCATGACGCTTCTCAATTGCTTCAGGAGATCCAGAGTTCTCGGCTTCTAAACGGCGCCTGCGAAGGTCGGCGTTCTTTCCGGCGGTGGTACGAATATCATCAGTCACAGCCATAAGGTACTAGCCCAGAGCTTGATTGAGATAACGGAGTCGCATATGAATGTGGAGTTCCTTGACGAAGGAGCCATAACGCAGGCGTTGGCTGGCTCCTACTGGCGGGNATCGGTGCTCGACGAGACAACTTCTACGCAAGAAGTATTACGCACCAGTAGCCCACAACATGGTGATGTACTGGCTGCAGAATTTCAGAGCGCAGGTCGAGGTCGATTGGATCGCACCTTTGAAGCGGCAAAAGGTAAAGCCCTGCTCTTCTCTTTTTATATTGAACCACAATGCGAGAAAGTGCGTTGGAGTTTCTTGCCCTTGTTGGTCGGATACACACTTGCCGATGTTCTCAATCGAGAAACCAATTCTCATGCNTATTCAACTAAATGGCCAAATGACATTTTAATTAATGAGAAGAAAGTTTCTGGCACNCTGGTAGAACTTGCTGGTGATGGAGTAATTGTGGGAATTGGNATTAATACTCACTTGGATCAAGGTTCACTCCCAGTCCCTACCGCTACTTCCATAGCGCTGGAAAGTAATTTAGATATCTCCCGAAATAAATTATTACTCGCAATTCTTGATACTTTTGCTACCAACTTAAAGAAATGGGAGTCCGGCACAGATTTTCTCTCGGAATATTGCTCCGCCAGTTCAACCATAGACAAGCGCGTGGTCGCGCAATTGCCCGACGGAGCGAGTCGTGAGGGAGTAGCCACAGGAATCGCGCCAAACGGTGCACTTCTTCTCGATGAGGGCAGCCAAATCAGCGTTGGCGATGTGCTCCATCTTCGTTAAACTCAAGCAGTGAGCTTCCCTCGAGTTGGTGTCATTGGGGCGGGACAGCTTGCTCGAATGATGGCAGTACCAGCCAACGATTTAGGAATTGCCTTTAAAGTTTTTGCATCCACAGAAAATGACGGCGCAAACTCAGTCGCCGATTATGTAGTCGGTGATTACACCAATGCGGCAGAAGTGCTCGACTTTGCCAAGAGTTGTGATCTCATCACCTTTGAGCATGAGTTGGTGCCGCAATCTGTAATTCGAGAGCTGGAGAAGAGCGGTATAAAAGTTTATCCGCGCTCGGAGAGCTTTATTTATTCGCAAAATAAAATTGAGATGCGTCAGAAGATGGCCGAACTTTCACTTCCTAATCCACAGTGGGAGATTTCAGAGAATGGTCAGACAACTCTTGCTTTTCCGCTCATTGCCAAAGTTCCAGCCGGTGGATACGACGGGCGAGGAGNATTTGTAGTCAAGAACCAAAGTGAACTTACCGAGCTCTCGCAGCAGATCCAAGGAAAGTTGCTCTTAGAAGAGAAGTTAAATTTCACTCAAGAAATTTCCGTCATGGTTGCCCGTTCACCACATGGGCAAGCGGCAACATGGCCGGCAACTTTAACGATTCAAGCAGATGGCATCTGCGTGCAAACGGTTACACCCGTTCCCGGATTGCCAGAGAAATTAGCCATTGAAGTTCAAGAAGCGGCGTTAAAAATTGCCCAAGGAATCAATCTGGTCGGCGTGATGGCGGTAGAAATGTTTATCGTCGGGGAGAATTTCTTTATTAATGAACTTGCACTTCGCCCACATAATTCAGGGCATTGGAGTATTGAAGGCAGTCTCACCAGTCAGTTCGAACAACATTTGCGCGCGATATTAGATCTTCCGCTTGGCGCAACAGCCATGACTGCGCCATACGCTGTTATGGGAAATGTCCTTGGTGGCGAGAAGAACGATATGTACCGCCCTTACCTGCACTTAATGGCCAGAACTCCCTCCCTCAAATTTCATCAATATGGCAAAGAGGTACGGCCTGGACGAAAGATCGGCCACGTCACCATGGTTGGGGAATACCTTCTAGAATTACAGTCTGAAGTTGAACATGCAGTGGACTATATGAGCGGAGTTATCGATGAGTAAGAAAGTCGCCATCATTATGGGATCCGACTCCGATTGGGCCACCATGGAGGAGGCAGCAAAAGTTCTCGACGAATGTGGCATCGAGTACGAAGCTAGTGTTGTAAGTGCGCATCGCACACCAGCTGAAATGTTTGAGTTCGCACAGGGCGCACAGAAGAGTGGTTTTGCAGTAATCATTGCTGGTGCCGGCGGCGCCGCACATTTGCCCGGCATGGTTGCCGCGTCTACTCCATTGCCAGTTATCGGAGTTCCAGTTGCCCTTAAACATTTAGATGGAATGGATTCGCTGTTATCTATTGTTCAGATGCCAGCTGGAATTCCAGTCGCCACCGTTGGTGTAGGAAATGCTAAGAACGCCGGTCTGCTCGCAGCGCGAATTCTGGGAGTGAGCGATTCTGCGATTTCAGCAAAGGTCTCTGAGTTAATGGAAAAGGCGCGCCAGGAATCGCTGAAGAAGACGGCCAATTTGAAGAAGAGCCAGCGCGCAGGTTTTTAATTAAATAGTTGCGCGGCCAAGAGCGCGGAAGTGCCAGCCGGCATCAATCCACTTCTGGCGATCTAATGCATTTCGACCATCAATCACGATGGGATTATTAACTAGAGATTTAAGTTTTGCTGGATCGAGTTCGCGGAATTGCTTCCACTCAGTTAAATGCAGAACGATATCGGCGCCTTTCAGACACTCATCAACACTTGCCGCATAAGTAAGCGCAGGAAAACGCTTGTGGGCATTCTCATTAGCCTTCGGATCAAAGACCACAACATTTGCACCAGCGGTATGAATTTGGGCGGCGATATCGAGGGCTGGGGAGTCGCGTACATCATCGCTATCTGGCTTGAAGGCAGCGCCGAGAACAGCAACCTTCTTTCCATGAAGATCCTCGAGTAGATCTTTGCGAACAAGTTCAATGATGCGTTGTCGCGCCCGAAGGTTGATGGAGTCAATTTCGCGTAGGAATTCGAGTGCTTGATCGGCGCCCAGCTCCTTTGCGCGGGCCATAAATGCCCGAATATCTTTTGGCAGACATCCGCCGCCAAATCCAATTCCCGCTTGCAAGAAGCGATTGCCAATGCGAGGGTCATAACCAATTGCTTGGGCAAGCACCGTGACATCGCCGCCGGCGGCTTCGCAGACCTCCGCCATGGCATTAATGAAAGAAATCTTTGTGGCAAGAAATGAGTTAGCAGCAACTTTGACGAGTTCGGCAGTAGGAAGATCTGCGCGAACCCAAGGAGTTCCATCCTTGAGGTTAGCGGCGTAAACCGCCTTCAAAATATTTTCGGCCTTATCGCTTGTTACACCAACGACTAGGCGATTTGGGCGGAGCGTGTCATCGACTGCAAAACCTTCCCGAAGGAATTCTGGATTCCAAGCAAGATCGGCTTCTGGGTTGACCTCTTGAAGTCGGGCACGAAGTCTGGCTGCGGTACCAACTGGAACGGTCGACTTTCCAACTACGAGTGAACCATTCTTTGCGACTTTTGCAACCGCTTCTAGTGAAGCATCAACATATGTTAGGTCAGCGGCCAAGCTGCCTACTTTTTGGGGAGTGCCCACGCAGATAAAGTGAACATCGCAATCTTTCGCAGCTGAAATATCTGTGCTGAATGTGAGGCGACCGGAGGCAATCTCTTGTGCAAGTAGCTCTTCGAGTTCTGGCTCAAAGAAAGGAACTTTGCCTTGTGCAAGGAGCGCAATCTTGGCCGGGTCGGTATCTATTCCTACAACCTCAAAACCGAGGGAGGACATACATGCTGCGTGTGTTGCTCCGAGGTAGCCAGTACCAATTACCGAAAGTCTCAGCGTCATTTGACCGATACTAGCACTGAGAACTATCGAAAAACGGTAACGTAAGAGCGTATGAAGAGCGTAGATGTATCCGTAGTGCTCCCCATTCTCAATGAGGAGCGCCACCTTGCCGACACTATCGCTGCAATCACTTCCCAAGATTTCGATGGCGAGCTTGAGGTAATTCTCGCTCTGGGGCCATCTAAAGATCGTACAAATGAGATTGCCCAGAAGTTGGCAGCCGCTGATGCCAGGATTGTGTTAGTCGAAAATCCCTCTGGCAAGACAGCTGCTGGATTAAATGCGGCAATCGCAAAATCTCAGTACTCAATCATTACTCGAATTGATGGTCATGCTGAAATTTCTTCCACTTATATTCGCGATGCCATCAGAATCCTCAATGAGCAAGGCGCAGTAAATGTTGGCGGAATTATGGCGGCCGAAGGNCGCACTACTTTTGAGAAGAGCGTTGCAGCTGCGATGCGAAGCAAGCTCGGTGTTGGCTCCTCTCGTTTTCATACCGGCGGCGAAGCTGGCCCTTCAGACACTGTTTATCTCGGCACTTTTCAAAAATCGGCACTACTTGCCGCTGGTGGTTTTGATGAACGTTTTACGCGCGCGCAGGATTGGGAACTTAATTTCCGGCTACGTTCGCAAGGTGGAGTTGTTTGGTTTGACCCTTCCTTGGTCGTCACCTATCGCCCTCGTTCAACGCTTAAGGCGCTGGCCAAGCAATATTTTCAATATGGCAGATGGCGCCATGCAGTCTCCCGTAGTCACAAGGGAAGTGTGAACTTTAGATATCTGGCGCCTCCAACCGCAGTTCTTATTCTCGCGGCATCGATACTTACTGGATTACTAATCTCGCCGATCTTCTATGTTCCAGTTCTTACTTATCTCATCGCAATTCTTGCTGGGTCGCTGGTTATTGGAAATACTTTAAAGGAGAAGATAGTTCTTCCCTCAGTTTTGGCAACGATGCATATCTCCTGGGGTCTGGGATATCTCACTTCNCCTCCCGGCTTAATTGCCGATAGCGAGGAATAAATGAAGCGAATATTCGCTCTACTTGTACTGTTAACGATTGCCTCCGTCGCCCCAGCTGCAGCAGTGCCATCAACCTTCACCATTAAAGGATCTGGATATGGTCACGGCGTTGGCTTAAGCCAGATCGGCGCAAAGGGTCAGGNGCTGGAAGGTAAGAGCGCAGCACAGATATTGAATTACTACTTTCCCAGCGCGCAAGTAACTCCGGTCTCGGACTCCCAAACGATACGAGTTAATGTCGGGCATCAGCTCACAACTATTAAAGTGAGTGGAAACTTCCGACTCTATGCCTCCGAGAGCGACAGCGTTTATCAGAGCGTTTCCCGAGCCCAAACTTTTGCGATTGTCGGTAATCAAATTGGCGCAGGTGATTATGGCGCGGCAGATAGCTGGACGATTCGTTGGAATGACGGATCTTCGGTTTCGGTGCCGGGCGTGACGATGCACTATGGCTATCTTCAAATTAAGCCGATATATGTAAAAGGTAAAGGGTTGTTGATCGAGGCGACCAATNCCCTCTCACTCCACGATCAATATCTCTGGGGGGTCAGTGAAGTTCCTTCATATTGGCCAGCCGCCGCACTTCAAGCTCAAGTTATTGCATCTCGGACTTATGCACTTAGTCGCATGGGATCAATTCGCCCAGACTGTGATTGCAATATTTATAGCTCTAAGTACGACCAGGTATATATCGGCTACGCGAAAGAGAGCGAGCCGAAATACGGTTCACTCTGGACTTCGGCGGTAATGGCTACGGATATCGATAGTTCTCACGCGCTGGCAATTACCTACAACGGTCAACCCATCAATGTTTATTTCTTTTCCTCGAGCGGCGGNGCAACTCAACTCAGCAAAGATGTCTGGGGAACGGCATATCCATACTTGGTATCGGTTCCAGATCCGTGGAGCTTAGATAAGTCGCTTAATCCTGGCTATGCGAATTGGAGCAGAGTGGTGAAGCAGGCCGATATAGCTGCCGCTTTTGGCTTGCCCAATGTTGCGCGCTATGTCGTTACCGGACGCACACTAACCGGTAGCGCCTTATCAGTTACTGCATATTCATCAGCCGGAGCAAGCGCAAAGATTTCCGTAAGCGCCTTCAAATCGAAGTTAAAGTTGCCATCATCTTGGTTTGATCTTCCAGCAAGTGTTCAAGTCCCACTGCCACTCCCAACACCAACGGATACAACGACCTCTAATTAGAGTGGAGTACCGAATTCAAGCCGCCCCAATCGCCCGTCTTGGGAAGTGCTTCGAGCGCGCCGGAAGTGGAATTGCGCCGGAAGAGTAAATTATTCGCACCGGAGAGTTCTCGACCTTTCACAACCGTGCCATCGGGAAGTGAGATCTTTGATCCACCGGTGATGTAACAACCTGATTCAACAACGCAATCATCGCCCAATGAAATTCCGATTCCAGCATTAGCGCCGAGAAGTGAACGCTCGCCAATCGAGATGACTTCCTTGCCACCACCGCTGAGTGTTCCCATGATGGAGGCGCCGCCACCAATATCACTTCCATCGCCAACAACAACTCCGGCAGAGATGCGACCTTCCACCATCGACTTGCCCAACGTTCCGGCATTGAAATTTACAAAACCTTCATGCATAACAGTCGTGCCGCTAGCGAGGTATGCGCCAAGTCGTACGCGATCGGCATCTGCGATTCGAACGCCTTCTGGAATTACATAATCAACCATTCGTGGGAATTTATCGACCGAGAAAATTGTGAGTGCGCCAAGTTTTGCTCGAAGTTTAGGAGCAACTTCATTGATTGTGGCGAGCGAGCAAGGTCCAGCAGATGTCCAGGCCACATTAGGAAGAATTCCAAAGATGCCATCTAGTACAACTCCATGAGGCTTCACAATTCGATGCGAGAGCAGGTGCAGGCGCAGGTAGGCATCGCTGACATTGGTTGGGGCAGAATTAATATCAATCTCAATTGAGATGGCTTTCTTTGTTACTCCTCTCAGTGAATCGACACCTTCAAACTCGGAAAGGTTTGGGGCGGAAACAGATGAAAGTGTTCCTAGTCCTAAAGTATGAAACCAGGTGTCGAGGACTTCGCCGGAATCAGTCGTAGTTGCGAGGCCGTATCCATATGCGCTGCTCATGGCAGAACGCTATCAAAGGGTAGGATGCGCAAATGCGTGTAGCCGTTTATTGCTCATCATCTCCCACCATCAAGCCCGAATTTGTCGACCTTGCCTTCGAAATCGGCGTAGCAATCGCAGAGCAAGGTTGGGATTTAGTCTGGGGTGGCGGCGCTATTTCCATGATGGGCGCAGCGGCCAGAGGCGCGCGCAGCAAGGGCGGAAATACCATCGGGGTAATCCCAGAAAAATTATTAAATCTTGAATTTGAAGATCGAGAAGCAACCGAGATGCACTACGTCTCAGATATGCGTTCTCGTAAAGGCAGGATTGAAGAATTATCCGATGCATTTATTGTGCTTCCTGGTGGCATCGGAACTTTGGAAGAGTTCTTTGAAATCTGGGTCGGCCGGTATCTGGGATTCCATGCCAAGCCAATTGCGGTATGCGACCCAACTGGGGCATACGAGCCACTTCGCCAATCGCTTGAGCACCTGACAAACCTCAATTTTATGAAGCCCGGACAATCTGAGTTGGTCGCTTGGTGCAACACCATTGCCTTGGCTATTGCGGCCTGCCGACCTTAATTTTTCCTGCGTATTTCTCCGCTTCTGCCATAACCCTTCNCTCCACGCTCGATAGGGCGGTAACCTCGGCACATGGGCGGCATCCGAGAACTACTTGATAGCCTGCCGGAGGAAGAGCGATTTATTCTCTCGCTGCATTACCTCAAATCTATGAGCCCCCAAGAAATTGCGGCGACGCTGGGTGTCCCAGAAAAAGCGGTGCAGGGCGTTATCACGGCCGGCAAATCTCGTCTACTTTCCGCGTTAAATCCCTCTTAATTTCCCGCCCCTTATCGATTTCCTATCNCCCCCCAAAATGCGGGATACTTATCCTCTTGTAAGAGTTGTGAAGTCAGAATGAATAGGGGATAAACATGGCAGCCATGAAGCCGCGTACTGGTGATGGACCCATGGAAGTAACCAAGGAGGCTCGCAGCCTAGTGATGCGAATTCCGTTAGAAGGTGGCGGTCGTCTGGTTGTAGAGCTCAACCTAGAAGAGGCAACCAATCTTGGTAACGCGCTTCAAGCAGCTGTCTCTCTCGTCAAGAAGTAAGCAATTGCGCTCGCGATGAGCGCCAGTGGAATTGAAACGATAGTTCCCACAATCGCATTATTCTGATCCGAACCGTTGAGGCTGATGGATGCAAAGAGCAGCGAGACGGAAAGCCCCAAACTCGCCAGAGCTCCAGCCATAAATAAATTTCGCTTGTTAAGCGGAGGCTGAATTTTCAGTAGATAAGCAATCAAGCTCGCCCCCAGGAAAATTCCAAGCGGCTTACCGATCAATCGAGCGATTATCAGGCTGAGTGAAACCTTAGAACCGACGCCACCCCAACTTAAATCGAGCTTGACGCTCAATGCACTGAGGATAAAGAGCGGAATGACCAGGTAATTAACAATTGGCGTGAGAACTTTTTCATGGATGCCTTGCAAAGCCGTTGGAGCCAGCGCCCCCAGGAGTGCAGCAATAAGGGAGGGCGAGATTGCTTGATGAAAGCCAATCGAGAGCACAAGCACGGAACCGATGTCATCAGTGATAGCAAGGGCCAATAAGAATGGACGAAGTTGTGAGATTTGCCGATTCGGCAAAAAAGAGAGGGCGGCAAGAACAAGTGGGAGGTCGGTTGCCATAGGAACGCCCCAAGCCCCAGGTGAAGCGTGGGTTACACCTGCGCCGAAGAGATAAATCAGCGCTGGTGTTGCCATTCCACCTATAACAGCGCCGCAGACAACAAGCGCCTTCTTGCGATCGGTAAAGAATCCCTCGCGAAATTCCCAATGCAGCTCCGCCCCGGCTAAATAGAAGAAGAGCGAGAGTGGCCACACGGCAATCCAGTGTCGCCACCCATCCAGAAAGTTCAGGTGAGCCGAAAAAGTAAGAGCAATGAGAGCAGTCGGAAGAAGAATCACTGCCGATAAGCGCGATTTCCACTTCACGATTCTCACCATTTTTCGTTAGCGTGCGCAGTGTGAGTTCACCTAAATTGGCGCCCACCCTGGTGGGNGGGACAGAGCGCGACTGGCGTTCATCATATGCGATAGCAATCGGTGTTACTCAAAATAAAGTGGGAGAAATTCACTTCCCCACCAGCAAATTTGCTAAAGAGATTGCCAAAGAATTAGGAAGAACCTTGGCGGCCTTGGCTGAGCCATGGAGTGAATTCACCGGTAAAGCCGGCGAACTTCTTGAAGTAAGCATTGATCATAAGAAGATTAAGCGCATCTTTTTCGTCGGAGTTGGAAGCGCGGACCTAGATNCCTATCGAAAAGCGGCTACCACGCTCGCTCGAAAGGTGAAGGGCTTAGAGCAGGTCATCACTCATGCGCTTGAACCAGATCGCAAATTTGCTACTGCTCACTTCACCTCTTTAATCCTTGCCAGTTATAGCTGGAACCAAAAGAGCAAACCAAATCCAAAGCCAGCGACAGTTGTCGTTATCGGCGATTACGAAAGTGAGTTGACTCGCGCCCGCATTCTTGGCGGAGCAGTTTGGCGAGCCCGAGATTTGGTGCACACGCCTTCTAACATTAAGAACCCATTATGGATGGCGAATCAAGCTAAGAGTTTTGTCGCAGCTGCAAAGAATCCAGCGCTCTCAATCTCGGTTAAAGCCGGTAAAGAGTTAAATGATTTTGGCGGGCTGCAAGCAGTTGGTGGTTCATCGCCGAAACCAGGTCCAAGGCTGGTTGAGCTCACATATGCCCCGCGTGGATCAAAGAATTGGCCACACATTGTTCTAGTTGGTAAAGGAATTACCTTTGATACCGGCGGACTTTCACTCAAACGCCCATACGACACTATGGTGGCGATGAAGAGCGATATGACTGGAGCAGCTGTTGTCATGTCTACCCTGCTTGCGGTGGCAGAGATAGCACCGGAAGTTCGAGTTACTGCGCTGATGATGTGTGCAGAAAACTCAGTCTCCTCCACCTCTCAAAGACCATCAGATGTGATCAAACATTACGGCGGAACAACTGTGGAGGNCCTTAATACAGATGCTGAGGGGCGTCTGGTGCTGGCCGATGGATTGGCTTACGCCGATGCTCATTTAAATCCGGACTTCCTTATTGATGTGGCAACACTTACCGGGTCAGCAACTTTGGCGCTAGGTCGGCAATTCGCTGCGATGTATACGCGCGATTCCAAACTGGCAGCTTCACTACATGCGATGGGAAATGAAACCGGAGATCGGGTTTGGCATATGCCACTTGTCGATGATTACATCCCGGCTTTAGAGAGCGATATTGCCGATATCAATCACACCGCTGATAAATACGATTTCAGCGCCGGTTCAATTACCGCAGCACTCTTTTTGGAAGAGTTTGTCGGCAAACGCAAATGGGTACATTTTGATATTGCCGGGCCAGCTCGCTCTGAAAGTGACTCTGGTGAAAATCCTAAAGGCGGAACTGCATTTGGTGTAAGACTTTTAACGCAATGGATAGCGAGCAAGGGATGAGCGCTAATCGTGGAGATCCGATCGCTTTCTCCGAAAACTATCCGCATGAAGATATATTCATGCAACAGGCGCGCAAGAATGGAATCGAACTCGGCGCCGATGACCCTACGGCGGCTGTTGGTTCACTCATTCAGTTCATCGTCCAAACCGCAAAGGCGAAATCAATCGTTGAGGTTGGAACCGGTTCTGGCGTAAGCGCCCTATGGGCATTTCATGCAGCTGCCGAAGATGCCACCCTTACCTCTATCGATAGCGAGCGTGAACATTTAGCCAGCGCCCGCTCTGTACTGGAAGAGGCTGGCGTTGCCGCCCAGCGCTTTCGCTTAATCACTGGAAATATCATTGAAATTGTTGGCAAGTTAGCCGATGCAAATTACGACCTAATGATTGTTCGTAATCCGCAAGATCTCTTAGAAGTCATTCAGGAAAGTTTCAGATTACTCAAGCCGCACGGCACCCTGCTCATTGATAACGCCATGGATGGGGGGCGTGTGGCAGATCCAACGCAAAGAGACTTCGCCACTATCTCTCGGCGCGATGCCATCAAAGCAATTAAAGAAGATTCGAGATGGAGCTCTGCCCTTCTTGCAGTGGGCGGCGGAGTTCTCGTCGCTACAAAAATCCACTAATCCACTAACCTTGGCGCTATGAGTTTGCCGAACACTCCTTGGTGGTTGCCAGCAGAAGGATCACAGCCGAATATTGCGCCAGCTTCCAGCCCCTTACGTCGCAGCCGCAGGCGGTTGGTCTCTTGGAACACAGCTATTGCAATGGCGCTCCTAGCCGGAGTTGTCGGAAGCGTGGTTGGTCGAAACCTCAATCTCTCGCAGAATACGGGGTTGGTTCGCTCGGTTGCTGCTGTTGATCGAAAGCCAGATTCCATCGCTGGAATTGCAGCAAGAGTATCGCCCTCGGTCGTCTCGATTAACGTCACCTCAACAACTGGCGGCGATACTGGATCTGGATTTTTTATTGCCAGCAATGGATACATTCTGACTAATAACCATGTTGTTGAAGCAGCCGCAAGCTCAAATGGAACCATCACCGTTAACCTCATTAACGGCAAGAATTACCCAGCGAAAATTATTGGTCGCGATTCTTCTTATGACCTGGCCGTTTTAAAAGTGGATGTAACTGATGCCCCAGCTCTCACCCTGGGAGATAGCGACAAAGTAGAAGTCGGCGACAGCGTCATTGCAATTGGCTCGCCACTTGGACTTGCTGGAACGGTTACTTCTGGAATTATCAGCGCCAAGAATCGCGCAGTTACTTCTGGAAATGGAGCTGGCGAAAGTTCCTATATAGATGCGCTTCAGACAGATGCCGCCATCAATCCAGGAAATTCCGGCGGCCCTCTTGTAGATATTTCTGGTGCCGTTGTTGGCGTTAACTCAGCTATCGCATCGCTCGGAAGTTCTTTTGGATCTCAGGCAGGTTCCATTGGTTTAGGTTTTGCCATCCCAATCAATCAAGCGCGTAAGACTGCTGAGCAATTAATTAAATCTGGTTCTGCAACTTATCCCATCGTGGGAATGACCCTTGATAACCGATTTACCGGAGTCGGCGCCAAAATCAGCGATATGGCTAATTCCATTCTTCCGGGTGGCCCTGCGGCAAAGGCCGGGATTAAAGCTGGCGATGTAGTGACGGCAATCGATGGCAATGCAATTCACAACAGCGAGGAAGCCATAGTTGCAATCCGATCCCACAGCGTTGGCGATAAAGTCAAAATCACCTACCTTCGTGCTGGAAAATCAACGACGGTCACCGTTGTTCTAATCGCCTCCAAGAAGTAGCGGTAAGGTAAGTACATGTTCAATATCGGTGCGGGAGAGTTCATCACGCTAGCCGTTCTTGCCTTGGTTCTTATCGGACCAGATAAGTTGCCAGAATTTGCAACACAAGCAGCGAAATTTCTACAGAAAGTTCGCAACCTTGCCAATAACGCTACCGCTGAGCTGCGCGAGAACTTAGGACCGGGGTTTGAAGATCTCCAACCCAGCGACTTACATCCAAAGAAATTCATCGCCAAGCACCTCGATACCCTAAGCGGCGATTCTCAAATCCAAGAGGCGAAGAAAATTGCTGAGAGCGCCAAGATCGACCCAGATCTGCTATGAGCGCAGAGATAATTGAGAAGATAACGGCGGCGCTCTCTACCGTTATTGATCCGGAACTGCATAAGCCACTGACCGAACTTGGGATGGTGGAAAAAGTTGAGTTTGCTGATGGCAAAGCCGATATCTCCATTCTCCTGACTATCTCTGGTTGCCCGATGCGAGATCGATTACAAAATGACATCACCGAGTCCCTAAAAACCGTACCGGAAGTTACCTCGCTTCATCTCGGCTTTGGGGTTATGAATGAAGTGCAACGCAATAATGTAAAGAAAATAATTCGTGGTGGACGTGAGAAATTTATTCCCTTTGCCCAACCAGATTCCTTGACTCGAGTTATTGGCGTCGCCTCCGGAAAGGGTGGAGTTGGTAAATCTTCAGTAACGGTAAACCTTGCTGTTGCAGCCGCCGCCCGCGGCCTAAAAGTCGGAATCCTCGATGCAGATGTATATGGCCACTCAGTTCCTCGACTAATGGGAATTGTCGGACAACGCCCAACCGCAATTGATCAAACCTTTATTCCGATTGAAGCCTTTGGCGTCAAAGTTGTATCCATGGAGATGTTTAAGCCGGAACGATCGGATCCGGTGGCCTACCGAGGTCCTTTGCTTCACCGAGTTCTCGAACAATTACTCAGCGATGCCTATTGGGGAGATTTAGATCTTCTGCTTTTGGATCTTCCGCCAGGCACTGGAGATATTGCGATCTCACTCGGACAGTTACTTCCAGCTTCGGAAATTATTGTTGTTACTACTCCGCAACTTGCAGCTGCCGAAGTTGCAGAACGAGCTGGCCGAATTGCACATCAACTTAAACAACACATCATTGGTGTAGTTGAAAATATGTCAGATATTGCTTGCGCTAAATGCGGTGAACCCATTTCAATCTTTGGATCTGGGGGAGGGCAAGCGGCGGCCGATCGCCTCTCCTCTCTTGTTGGTGCTGATGTACCGGTAATTGCAACAATTCCATTCACATCAGAACTCCGTGAGGGTGGAGATCAAGGTCAACCTCTGCGAGAATCCCATCCAAATTCACCTGCTGTTCATGCATTTGAAAAGTTAGTCGACGCGCTTATGGTTAAGCCTCGCTCGCTAGTAGGGGTCCCGCTGACTCTTCACACCTAGCCCGACAGGTACGATTAGCCCATGAAGAAGTCACCGGTCCCAAGCATCAACACGGTGGCGAAGAAAATAACTGGACGCAGCGACTCGGTCCTGGCCCGGAAAACTATTCGTAATTCCCTTGTCTCTGTTGCAGGTTTAATCGGACGCCCAGTACGCGATGAATCAGGCGCTTACATCGGAAAGCTAGTTGATATCGTCGTTCGCCACGGCGAAGAGACCTACCCACCCGTATCCGGTTTGATTGTTCGAGTTGGACAGCGAAAGTCATTTATTAATGGAGCTCGCATCTCGACACTTACTCATGACGAAATTCGCTTATCATCTTTAAAAATCAACCTAGAAGAGTTCAAACGCCGTGAAGGAGAGTCGCTGCTCGATGCAGATGTACTCGATCATCAGATTGTGGATGTAAACGGTCTTCGGGTTGTTCGCTCATCTGATCTCTACCTTGCCCCCCTCGATAAAGAGATTCGTGTTGTTGGGGTAGATATCTCCTTCCGATCATTTATCCGGCGAATTTTTCCTGGCTCACTCAGCCGTCGCCCAACGCCAGAACACGTAGTCGACTGGGCATCTGTTGCTTCGCTGGCAGATGGAACCGGGGTAGTTCGAACTTCCGGATCTCGTTCCGTACTCAGCCAGCTCCGTCCAGCCGACCTAGCCGACCTGATCGAAGATTTAGCCGGGCGTGAGCAAGGCGCTTTGATTGAACTGCTCGACCCCGAACTTGCTGCCGATGCACTTGAGGAGATGGAAGATGATGAGCTGCAAGGTCTGCTCCGCGGAATCTCTTCTGAACGTGCTGCAGATTTGATTGCGCGGATGGAGCCAGATGAATCTGCTGAAATCCTTCGTGATCTTGATGATGAACACCGAGAAAGTATTTTGAATTCAATGGATGCCAGCGTTGCGTCAGGCCTGCGAGATTTGGTTAGTTTTGATGAAGCCCTCGCCGGTGGAATCATGACGACCCACGTACTTATTACGCACGAGACAGATACCGTGGCTAGCGCACTTAAACTCTTAGTTGAAAATAAATCGCGCGATNCCTCCGATGGAATTGTCGTCGTTGATGCAAAGGGTCGCCTACTCGATCACATCCAAACCCTCGAACTTGTCGCCGCCAAGCCAAGTTCGCTGCTCTCCACACTTATTGGACCGCCATATCCAACCGCAGTGGGAATTGAAACTCCGCTTAAGGATGTCATCGAAGAATTTGGCAATAACCGTGGATCCTCCATCATTGTCACAGATGAGAAGAAGAAGCCAGTCGGTCGAATTTTGGCTGATGATTTAGTTGACGCACTTGCAGCGCTTAATGAGCATCGTGGATTTTCCCAAGGAAGCGGTGCGCTCTAATGGCAACAAGTAAAGAACGTCTTCCGATCTCTCCCCGTAAGATTCGATTAGCCGCATTTTTGGCCGTGATGGGGCCTGGCGTAATTGCTGGACTTTCTGATGATGATCCCGCAGGAATCACGACCTATTCAATTCTCGGCGCCAAATATGGATATCAACTTCTTTGGGTACTAGTTGCGTCCACGATTGCGCTCATCCTCTTTCAGGATCTTGGCGCTCGAATCGGCGTAGTAACCCGTCAGGGCATGATTGGTTTGGTCCGACAAAAGTATGGTGCGCGCTCTGGCACCCTCAGTGCGAGCNCCTTGATACTGGCAAATATCGGAACGATGACGGCAGAGTTTGCTGGAATTGCGGCAGCGGGCCAACTCTTTGGATTTTCTAGGTACATCACAGTTCCTATTGCAGCTTTGGTTGTCTCGTTCTTAGTACTACGTGGCTCCTTTGCCCGCGTAGAAAAAGTCTTCTTTCTGCTTAGCGCGGTCTTCTTTGCTTATGTCATCGCCGGAGTTTTAGCTCACCCAAAATGGGGGGACGCCTTTCACGGAATGGTTGTTCCGCAGATGCCATTTACGCGCGATGCCATCTACATGGCAACCGCAACACTGGGTACCACGCTGGCACCGTGGGGCTTAGCCTTTATTCAATCGTATGCCGTCGATAAGCGTTTAACTCGCGATGATCTCAAACTCCTTCGCGTTGATGTTTGGACCGGTTCGCTGCTCACCGGAGNGATTGGTTTCTTTGTAATTGTCACCTGCGCCGCAACTCTGCATGCCAACCACATCACAATCACTGACGCATCAAATGCCGCATCCGCACTCAAACCCCTAGCTGGCACGCTGGCAAAAGATCTCTTTGCAATTGGTTTGATTGGAGCAGCGCTGCTTGCAGCATCAATCCTTCCGCTTTCTACCGCGTACTCAGTTTCAGACCTTACGGGTCGTCCAGCTGCGCTCGATGACAAGCCATCTGAGGCACCGCTCTTCTATGCCACATTTGGTGCAATCACCGGCGTGAGCGCCCTGCTAATTCTCATTCCAGGTGCGCCATTAATCACCATCTTGGTAGTCACCCAAGTACTTAATGCGGTTCTTTTACTTCCGCTCCTTCTCTATATGTATGGCATTGCGCGCGATNCCCGCTTGATGGGCGAATTTGCCGCCTCCAAAAGAATGCTCACGATTTATGCAATCGTCATCGCATTAGTAGGAGTATGCGTCGGTTGCATGCTCTGGTTTACGGTTCACCACTAATAATGACAAAGGCAATCGATAATCACACCGCCATGCCGCAAGGGCGGGATATCGCNCTGCTCTCACTTGGAATTATCGGTATCGGCACCTCCGGTCCGGTAATTGCTATGAGCACAATGCCTATCCCATCGCTGATTTTTTGGCGAAATCTTGGTGGCGCTTTCACAATGCTCCCATTTGCAATTCGCTTACGTGAATGGAAGAGCGCAGCGGGCCGTAAGGGGCTTAAGCACTCAGTTATTGCTGGAGTTCTCTTGGCTTCCCACTTCCTAGCCTTCTTTGGCGCAATGCGTCTGACCAGCGTTGCCACAGGCACTGCTTTGACCGCGATGCAACCAATCTTCTCTGCCCTTTATGCTCAATTCACAGGCCATTCCATCTCGAAAAAGGCATGGAGTGGAATGCTGATCGCATTTCTCTCGGTTATTTATATCTCTGGAATTGATCTCCACCTTTCGGTACGAGCATTCACTGGAGATTTGTTGGCGGTATTTGGCGCTGCCCTGGCCGCTTCATATATGTGGTTTGGTTCGAAGGCGCAGCGAAATCTATCTACTAGTACATACACATCCGCCTGTTATCTCACTTGCGCGCTGACGGCNCTACCCGTTGCACTTATCGGGGGATACCGAATGACTGGGTTCGCGGCTCGAGAGTGGTGGCTAGCCTTGGCGCTTATCGCTGGCGCTCAACTACTCGGCCACACAATGTTTAATCTTTCACTTAAGCGAGTCTCGCCAACCGTTGTCTCGCTCGTAGTCTTCTTCGAAGTACCAGTAAGTGCGCTGTTGGCTTATTGGTGGATGGGGCAAAGGCCACCGGGCGGAACAATTCCGGGAATTATTGGTCTGCTCATTGGTTCTGCAATTTTTGTCTCACGTCAAGGTTAGGAATTGGCAATGATTGATCTGCATACTCATTCCAACATCAGCGACGGTACAGATTCGCCACGAGAGTTAGTTAACAAAGCACTGGCGGCCGGAATTACTGTCCTTGGCCTCACCGATCATGACACGATTGCTGGTTGGCCCGAGGCGATCAGCGCGCTTCGCCCAGGAATTGATTTGGTGCTTGGCGCAGAAATATCTGCTCAAACTAGCGACGGAGTGAGCGTCCATATTTTGGGGTTGCTCTTTGATCCAGATCATCAAGAGCTAGCGCAGGTACTGCTTCAAACTCGAGATAACAGAGTGGGTCGAATGGAGAAGATCATTGCCCGGCTTAATGCCGCTGGAATTGATATCACTATGGAGGATGTACTGAATCAACTCTCCGAAGGTGCCACCCTTGGTCGCCCGCACTTAGCCGATGCTTTGGTTGCGAAAAAAATAGTGAAGAACCGAGAGGAAGCCTTCTCGGATTTATTGCACAACAACTCCAAACATTACGTTTCACATTATTCGCCCTCACCAGAGCGAGCGATTGAACTCATTAAAGCTGCTGGCGGCGTGGCTGTGATCGCCCATCCCTTTGCTTCGCTTCGGGGAAGAGTTCTTTCGGTAGAAAGTTTTACCGGATTAGCGGCGGCCGGCTTGGATGGAATAGAAATTGAACACCGCGATCAAAACGAAGGTGAGCGTGGTTTACTACGAGAGATTGTTCAAGCCTTTGATTTAATTCAAACTGGCTCCAGTGACTATCACGGAACAGGTAAACTTAACCAGTTGGGCGAATTCACCACGAGCCCTGATAATTGGGAACGGCTAGAGTCCAGAGCGAATCAACGAAGGGTGGTACGAGCATGAATCAGATAGCTTCGATTTCCGCTATTACTTTTGGCTTACAAGCCTTCGTCACGCTATTGGTAATTCTCGATCCGCCAGGTGCAACCCCAGTCTTTCTCGCACTCGTTTCCGGACGAAGCCCTAAGGAGCGGGTCCGCCTCGCCTGGCAAGGTGCTGGAGTCTCGCTCTTTGTTATTGTCACCTTTGCTCTCTTTGGCAAAATCATTTTGGATTATCTGCATATCTCAGTAAATGCACTTCAAGGTGCTGGTGGCTTCTTGCTACTCCTGATTGCACTTGAGCTTTTAACTGGCAAAGATTCTTCGACCGAGAATTCAGCGACAACAAATGTCGCCATGGTTCCACTAGGCACCCCGCTGCTAGCTGGGCCTGGTGCGATCGTCACAACAATTTTGTGGGTGCAACGTGCTCACACCACAAATATGAAACTCACCTTGGCCGCGGCAATCGTGGCCGTGCACTGTGTCATCGGATTGACCCTGATGTTTTCCACCAAAATTTTGGGGCTAATTAAAGAATCAGGCGTCAATCTGGCTGCCCGGATCGCTGGACTTTTGCTTGCGGCTATCGCCGTTGAGATGATAGTTCAGGCAATAAAGGGATTCTTTAATCTTTAAAGGCTAGTGAAGCCAACTTTGCGATCTGCGCTTTCGCCAATTTCGACAAATGAAATCTTGTTATGGGCGATGATTACTTGGCGGCCTTTAGCATCAGTCAAAGTGAGTACTTGATTTTTATTCAAGGCCTCCTCGACCAACGCCTGCACAGCAGCTACCTCTAATTCAGTCTGAAAGTTGAGCTCTTGTGGGGAATCGGCAATACCAATCCGCACATCGGTGTTGGCCTGGGAAGCGCTCTTCTTAGTAGACATGAGATCAATTTACCTTTGCTTTAGTTTGTGGATTTAGGGAAACCTGAGATGCCGCGCCAAATAAGTCCGGCGACGAGTTCGCAGGCCAGATCGCGGTCAATTTTTGCATCTCGCTCTAGCCAGTGTCTGGCTGATGTCTGAACACTTCCAATGAGGCCAACGGCCAACATCATGGAGGCATCTTTATTTAATCCGGTGTCGAGCGAGATTACGGCGCTGAATGCGGCGGCGCAGTCATATGTCATACGAGCTAGACGCTCAGCAACTTGCGGTTCGACCGCCATATCGCTCTCAAAGAGGAGACGAAAGGCTTCGCCCTCTCGATTAATGAAATCAAAATATGCCGCGGTAGTTGCCTTGACGCGATCGCGATTATCTTTTTTGGATGAAACGGCGCGCTGGATTTCATAGACAAGGGAGTCGATATGAAGATCTAGGACGGCAAGATATAAATCAAGTTTTGAGGGAAAGTGTTGGTAGAGCACGGGTTTGCTGACGGCGGCGCGGTCTGCGATCTCATCCATCGCAGCGGCGTGGTAGCCAGCAGCGGTAAAGACTTCCAGCGCGGCTGCTAGCAATTGAGCTCGTCGCTCATCGCGCGGCAATCGGGCCTTGTTGATATCGATACTCATCAGGGCAATCGTAGGACTAGTTCGTCAAAAAGGTAAACCGAAACCTTGCTCTCGCGTTAGATTTATCTCATGGAATTTGCCCAGCGGTTATTACTTGTTCATGCCCATCCAGATGATGAAACCATCAATAATGGCGCGACGATGGCGAAATATGTCGCACAAGGAGCACATATAACTCTGGTGACATGTACCCGCGGGGAAGAGGGAGAAGTCCTCGTTCCGGAATTAGCTCATCTTGCGAGTTCACAGACCGATCAACTCGGCACACATCGGGAAGGCGAGATTGCTGATGCAATGCGCGAACTCGGCGTCACCGACCATCGTTTCTTGGGCGCTCCCGAGAAGAGATGGCGCGATAGCGGAATGATGGATACCGAGCCAAATAAACGTCCAGATGTTTTCTGGCAAGCTGATCTTGATGAAGCGGCAATGGAACTTGTAAAAATAATTTTGGAGATTAAGCCACAAGTGCTAATTACATATGATGAATTCGGCGGTTATGGCCATCCAGATCACATTCAAGCTCATCGCGTTGCCATGCGAGCAGCCGAACTCGCAGCCGATCCTTCCGTTACTAATGGAGCTACCTGGGAGATCAGCAAGATTTATTGGAACACCATGCCCAAGTCAGTAATTGCGGAAGGCATGGCAAAGATGAAAGAGATCGGCTCAGATTTCTTTGGTGCCGAGTCGGTCGATGACCTTCCCTTTGTTAAGCCCGATGAACTTGTCACAGCAATGATTGATGGCACAGAGTTCGTAGATAAGAAGATGGCAGCTATGCGCGCGCATCCAACCCAAATAACATTGGATGGCCCCTTCTTCGCACTCTCCAATAACTTAGGAAATTCGGTCTGGGGTAACGAGTATTACACCTTGGTGAAGGGTGAAAAGTCTCCACCATTTGATGCAAAGGGACATGAGAGCGATCTCTTCGCGGGAATCTAATGCGGAACATAGCGCTCTCATTTTTTGCTGGAATCGTGCTCGGGTTTACTGGGACGGCGCTGCACAATGCCTTTTCACCGGTCGGGTTGATACTCGCAATTGTGGCCAGTTGGCTCGGAATCTGGTTAGTTGGGCGGGCATATGGATTGCGATCAGCAAAGCTGGCGGCGGCGCTTGGTTGGATAGCCGTTGTATATCGCGCCGGTACCCATGGCGCGAGTTATGAACTTTTAATCTTTGGAAATACCGCCGGAAACTTCTTTCTTATCACTGGCTTTATCGGAGTACTGCTTATCGCAGTTCTTCCCGCTCGTTAAAGCGATGAATCTCTTACATCGACTCCAAGTCTTAATAATTCATCGCGCAATCGATCGCTCTCGGCAAAGTTCTTCTCGGCTCGAGCCTTGGCGCGGGCCACAATCATCGCTTCGACTTCGGAGGAGAGTTCGGTTCGAGTTGGAGCAACCGTAATATCCAGTGCCAGCACTTGATCTAGCGCTTTGAATATAGTCGCCTTCTTTCCTGGCTCCATATCGCTCTTCTCGATCTCGCGTAGGTAGAGAATCGTCTTTGGGCTCTCAAGATCGCTGAGAATGAAGGCGAAAGCTTCTGAAATTTCTTCATCAGCAGCCGCAATTGGCGCCTTCGCCCAATCCTGATATTTCTCTCGCCATCTGGTAATGGTTGAATCCGCTGCTTTGAGCGAATCCCACGTCAGATTCATCTGACTTCGATATCGGTTTTCTAAGAAGGTAAGTCGCAGCGCAAGTGGATTAAGACCGCGTGAGATCAAATCTGAGACGAGAACAACATTTCCAGCGCTCTTAGACATCTTTCGACCTTCAAAGAGTAGATGTTCGCCATGTAGCCATAGGTCAACCACCTCTTGATTTTCCATCGCAGAGTTAGATTGAGCTCGCTCATTTTCGTGATGCGGAAAACGTAAATCGATTCCGCCGATATGTAAGTCGACATGTGAGCCAAGGTAATGCAACGACATGGCAGAGCATTCAATATGCCAACCAGGAAAACCATCTCCCCATGGTGATGGCCAAATCATCTGGGTTCGATTTCCGGCTGCCTTCCATAACGCCCAATCTGCATGAAAGCGCTTGGCACCATTCTCCACATATTCATAACGATGGCCAGGCTTAAGGTCTTTCAGCCTATTTCCACTCAGTTCACCGTAACCCGGGAAAGATTCTGCCGAAAAATAAACCGTCCCATCTTCGCCGACATATGCATTCTCGGAATCAATAAGTTGTGCAATCAGCTCCTGCATCATCTCGATTGACTGACTCGCTCGTGGATAGGCTCGGGCCGGAATTGCATTAAGCAAAGCTAAATCCTGATGAAATTTCGCCTCGTACTCTTGGGCAATCTCAAATGGATCGCGCGCCTTGAGTTTTGATTCCGAGAGCATTTTATCTTCAGCTAAATCTTCGCTCATGTGACCAACATCTGTGATGTTTTGAACTAGGTCCACTTTCAGGCCAGCAAAAATTAATGTGCGTTGCACCAAATCTGCTAGAAGAAATGTCCGAAGGTTTCCGACGTGAGCATCTCGATAGACAGTGGGACCACAGCAGTAGATTCGAACGTTGCCGTTCTCGTCAGCGCCTACCTCGTGGCGTTCGGCGCTCTTGGTATCAAAGAGAGTTAGGCCGGTCTTCATGGGGCCACTCTAAAGCGATAGTTATGGTGAACGCGAAAACCCGAGGTGGAATATAAGTTAACGGCCTTGGTATTAGTGATATCCACCTGCAATGCGATTTTTTCAGCTCCGGAAATTTGAACACACTCACTTAACAGCGGCTTAGCCAGGCCGTGACCACGGAACTCATCTTTAATAAAAATTCGACTGATAACCGCCCAACCATCTGCGACCGCGACTCGGGCTGCGGCAATAGCTTGCTCACCTGCTTTAATCAGAAGGTAGTTCGCTGGATAACGCTCCATGATTCGAGCACCTGGTGAATTTCCTTGCACATCTAGCCACTGGTCCGTGAGGTCGGCGCTCGTGGCAAAGGAGAATCCGAGCGGAAGATCAATAAGCGGCACATCGCCGGCATCGGCAATCATTAAATGTGCCTCGACTGCTATCTCCCAGCCAGCCTGCTCCAGTGCCAGGTCGAGCTCGGCATAAGTTGGCAGCGGTACATGAATTGCCGGTCGAACCGCCCTTGATTTAAATTCTTTAATCGCGAAATTAAGTTCATCAACAAGGGGGAGTAGTGGCTCGCCCAAAGGCGCCCTGCCAGCGGGAAGAATGGAATTTGCGCGAAAGGTAAATCCTTCTGAAATTCGGTAGCGCCATCCGCCGTGCATGAAAGTTTCGAGCGCCGGCCAAGTTTTCTCTGCCGCGCTTTCTAATTCGGCAATCCGCATACTCGTTGGCTTACCAGTGCCAGCCTTCGCGCTGACCGGCAGAACTATCCGCCAGGCCGCGATCTCGGTGGGGTCGAACTCTTCTAGGGTGCCATCTTTCTTACGTATCGAACTTTGAGATTCCAATACGCCGAGTAGGTCGCGAAAGCCAGCGCCATCTGGAAGTCGCAGACGGATCGAGAGTCGAACCCCAACATGCTCTTGCTTGGGTGGCGCGATTAACTCCGCCATGTGTCAGACCTCCCGCCCATAACCTCGTAGGATTTACTCGAATTTAGGTACTCTAGTGCCACTGAGTAGAAGCATCGATAGGAGCTAGCCTGTGACATATGTAATTGCAGAACCATGCATCGATATTAAAGATAAGTCTTGTATCGAGGAGTGCCCGGTTGATTGCATCTACGAGGGCGATCGCATGCTCTATATCCAACCGGACGAGTGCGTGGACTGTGGTGCCTGTGAGCCGGTCTGCCCAGTAGAAGCTATTTATTATGAAGATGATGTCCCATCACAGTGGAAAGAGTTTGGCGGCATCGCCGGCGAGTTCTTCGTGGAGCTTGGTTCTCCTGGTGGCGCCAGCAAGGTCGGTCCAACAAATACTGACCATGCAAAAGTAAAGGCAATGCCTGCTAAATCTGGCGAGTAACGCTGAAACTTCCAGACTTTCCTTGGGATGCGTTGGCTCCATATGGGGCTCGCGCTAAAGAACATGTCGATGGCGCAATAGATCTTTCGCAAGGTACCCCAGTTGACCCAACTCCTGATTTCATTCAGGAGGCATTGCAAGCAGCCGCTGATTCACCAAGATACCCAGTCACAATTGGAACTCCCGAACTTCGCGCGGCAATGCGCGACTGGGCCATCAACACACTTGGAGTCACCGGAGATTTTGATGTTCTGCCAACAATAGGCTCCAAAGAACTTGTTGCACTGCTTCCGACAATTTTGCAATCTAAGAGTGTGATCTACCCAAAGATTGCATATCCAACATATTTAGTCGGAGCGATGATTGCCGGCGCTAAGCCGATCGAATCTGAAGTCGATGCCACGACTTGGCCTGCCGCTGATTTGGTCTGGATTAACTCCCCATCAAATCCCACCGGCAGAATTGCGCCAGCGGAAGAGTTCCAGGCGGTTATAGATTATTCGCGCAAGACGGGGGCAGTCATCGCCAGCGATGAGTGTTACTTAGGCTTTCCGGCCGGAGCGCAGCAACCAATCTCAATCCTTAAAGTCGCAGCCGGAGAAAATAAAAATCTAATCGCAGTCCATTCGCTCTCCAAGCGCTCAAACCTGGCCGGATATCGCGCCGGCCTGATCATTGGTGACCCCGAAGTTATTGCAAAAATTTTAGAAGTTCGAAAACATGCCGGTTTGATGGTGCCGCTGCCTGTGCAACGAGCAATGACGGTTGCACTTGGTGATGAAGTACACGCCTTGAAACAAGCGGAGAAATATCGAGCCCGTCGGGCAGTTCTGCAACCCGCCTTAGAAAGCGCCGGCTTTAAAGTCGAATTTACCAATGCCGGTTTATATATCTGGTGTTCTCGCGGTGAGAGCGATTGGGATTCCATCGCTTGGCTGGCCGATTTAGGAATTCTCTGTACACCGGGACACTTTTATGGACCGGCAGGNGCACGGCATATTCGGGTTGCTTTAACCGCGAGCGACACCGACATTGAAAAGGCGGCAGATCGAATTACTAAGGCGGGGCGCCCATGAGTTCCGCAATTTTGCTCGTAGGTGGAATGGGAACACGGCTACAACCACTCACGCTCTCTACGCCAAAGCCAATGCTCAACGTTGCCGGAGTTCCATTTACTGAGCACCAAATAGTGAAGGCGCGCGAAGCCGGTATTACCGAGATTGTTCTTGCCACCTCTTTTAAGGCCGAACTCTTCGAACCATATTTTGGAAACGGGGAGAAGTTCGGCATCTCCATTAAATATGCCGTGGAGAAGGAGCCGCTCGGCACTGGTGGTGCGATTCGAAATGCCGCTGCGATGCTTTCAGGGCAAGGCCCAGTAGCTATCTTCAATGGCGATGTTTTGAGCGCACATGACTTAGCCGGTCAGATCTCCTTTCACCAAAGCAATAAGGCAGATGTCACGCTCTATCTCACCGAAGTAGCTGATGCTCGAGCCTTCGGCGCAGTGGAATATGAGAGTGATTTTCGAGTCCGAGCTTTTAACGAAAAAATGGAGAACCCGCCCACCAATATGATTAATGCAGGTTGCTACATTTTCGCCCGCGAAGTAATCGACTCGATTCCAGAGAATGAAGTAATAAGCGTGGAGCGTCAAACCTTCCCAAAGTTGTTGGAGGAGCAGGCGCGGGNCTTTGCTTATGTGGACCGCAGTTATTGGTTGGATATTGGAACTCCGGCTGCATTGTTGAAAGCAACCAAAGATTTGCTGAGCGGGGCGATGTATTCCGCCGCCACTCCTGCCTTGACTGGTGGTTGCTATATCTCGCCTACGGCGAAAGTGGACTCGAGCGCAGAGATTGAGGCCGGCACCGTTATTGGGGCTGAGGCAATTGTGGAGGCGGGAGTTCGGCTCCAAGGCGCCGTGGTGGGCAAGGGAGCGAGAGTTGGAACGCGATCTATACTTATTGATACCTTCATCGCCGATGGCGCAGTAGTTCCACCTGCCGTTATCGCCGAGAGCAACTTTCTCGGTTTTTAGCTGATTTCGGATGAAATTCCCATTTTCAACCCCCAAATCGCTTAAATTTCCCACTTTTTCTAGAATCTCACTTGACTTAAAGGGATTACATGCGTGTAATTCACCTATACAGCGAGCCTAAGAAGTAGGTAAGCCAAGCTTTGAGGAGCAACACAATGTCAGACTCGCGCCCAGCAGTATCTGCAATCGCACAAGGCCTGAGCCCAGCCGAGACAGTTGAACTCTCCTGGCAAGAGCGCGCACTCTGCGCCCAGACAGATCCAGAGGCCTTCTTCCCAGAGAAGGGCGGCTCGACCCGCGAAGCAAAGCGAGTCTGCCTCTCCTGTGATGTTCGCGGTGAGTGCTTGGAATACGCACTAGNTCATGACGAGCGCTTTGGTATCTGGGGTGGACTCTCCGAGCGTGAGCGTCGCCGCCTCAAGCGTCGCTCTGCTTAACCCGCTTACTCCCACTTTCTCTTATCTTTAGTCCAGAATTAGTAAATGGCGGATAACTTCTTTGTCACCGCAATCGTGGTTGCTCACGATGGTGCAACCTGGTTAACAGAAGGTATTGCCGCCCTCTATTCGCAATCCCGTCCTATTGATCGCATCATTGCCGTAGATACCGGCTCGTTAGATAACTCGGCGAAANTTTTATCAAGTGCCGGAATCAAAGTTCTCTCTGCTGATCGCTCAACTGGATTTGGCGATGCAATTAATCTGGCGCTTGCTGCAACTCCACAAATTTCTGAGAGTGAAAATGAACTGATTTGGATCCTTCATGATGATTGCGCGCCTTCACGCAACGTGCTGGAGAAACTTATTGAAGAGATAGTTGACCAACCGCAAGTTGCCATCGTCGGGCCAAAACTTCGTGGCTGGTATGACCGTCAGCATCTACTTGAAGTAGGAATCAGCATTGCTGGTACTGGCGCTCGCTGGACCGGACTTGAGCGACGAGAGCAAGATCAGGGTCAACACGATGAGCCGAAGCAAGTGCTCGCTGTAAGCACCGCAGCGATGTTGGCACGGCGAGATATCTTTGAAGAACTTGGTGGGCTCGATCCTAACTTGGCCCTCTTTCGAGATGATGTCGATCTAGGTTGGCGCGCTCGCGTCGCCGGCTTCACAGTTAAGTGCGTCCCAGAGGCGCTGGTCTTTCACGTAGAAGCCGCGGCAAATGAACGGCGACCCATTGATGTCTCGGAAACTTATTTCCATCGTCCACTTTTACTAGACCGTCGAAATGCAGCTTATGTCCTGATGGCGAACTCATCCTTTCTACTCACGCCTTGGATTGCCCTCCAATTAATCACTACTGCATTTATTCGCGCCATTACCTTTCTGTTCGCAAAACTTCCAGGATATGCCGTTGATGAAATTGCCGCGGTAGGACTTTTACTCATCAAGCCAGGGGAGTTGTTGCGCGCAAGGCAAGAGCGCAAGAAAAAACGACTCCTATCTTCCAGGGTCATCAAGCCATTTATTCCACCTCGCTGGTCACAACTTCGACTGGGCTGGGAACATGCAGTTGAACTAATCGGCAATTGGATTCATCCAAATCGAGTAAGCCAAGAACTCGCGCAAGATATCGATGATGGCGACATTGCGACCTCGTACTCCGACATTGGGTTGATCGATGAATCCTTCGACGATGCCGATTTAGTTCCAGTCCGCAAAACTTCGCGGCTGCTCGTCTTAGCTAACCGACCACTCTTGGCCGGACTCGGCTTCACCTTTTTGATCTCACTCTTAGCTTCCAGACATAGGTGGGGCGATTTGAGTGGTGGAGCTTTAGCTTTGATTCCACACGGTGCTAGGGATTTACTTTCGCAATACGCCGACTCCTGGCACGCAGTTGGTATGGGTTCTGCTGCCCACACGCCACCATGGATTGCAGTACTAGGAATTGCCTCCTTATTTACTCTAGGAAGCGCCACCCTATTTGTCGCAACTCTCTTCCTGCTCACCCCAACTCTTGCCTTCTTTGTTATGTATCGCTCGAGTAAACGCGTTGGCTTAACTCCGATAGTCGCAGTTATTGCCGGACTGCTGTATGGCTTCTCACCAGTGATATGGAACAGCATCAATCAGGGTCGATTAGGAACGATAGTTGTTGCGCTGCTTGCTCCCACATTTTTCAGCCTCTCACCGCACCGAGCAATAGTGGAGATTAAGTCTTGGCGGAAGATTTATAGCTTGGCGCTATTTGCCAGCCTGATCGCCGCATTTTCAGCACCATTCCTGGCAATTTATACCGGCATCTATTTTCTGCTTTTAGTAATTCATCTCGTTGGTCGAAGGGGCGAGCTGCGGACGCTGGGCACCACCACTTTCTTTATGACCGCTGACCTTGGCGCTGCCAAGCGGTACTTTGCTAGCTTTCTCATCCCTTGGTTGCTTAACGCCCCATGGTCGCTCTCCTTACTTGTCCATCCCACTCAACTTCTACAAGATCCAGGATTTCCACTTGCTCAAGCGGGCGGTAGTTGGCAGATTCTCTTATTGAATCTGGGGTCGAATTCAGGAGTCCCTTGGTGGATTATCTCGCCACTTATTATTTTTCTGATTGTCACTCTGCTCAATCCAATTACTCGAAGTCAAGGGCTAATCGCGTCGATAATTCTTGGACTGGCGCTTTCACTCTCCACTACTCACATCTCCGGACATGGTGCAAGCGGAAATTATTGGAGCGGTACGTTAATAGTTTTTGTAGAAGTACTTGTGCTGGCTCCAGCACTAGCAATTTTGAGTGATCTGATTCCAAACTTACGCACCTCATCAATTGGAATAGGGCACCTTGTAACTGGATTGACGGCATTGATTGCGATTTATTCAGTTCTACTCACATCGCTTTGGGCGGCAACTTTCGGCGCCTCCTCGATGGTGGCAGGTTCGCAAGATCAAATCATTCCGCCATTTGTCGCATCTCTTGCCGACACTCCAGGTCGTCCAAAGACGTTGGTAGTGAAAGAGACGAGTGGAGTTGCTACTTATTTTATTTCACGCGGAAATGACCTGGTGCTGGGCGATCCGGACAATGTCGTAGCCCTGCCGACGAAGCTGGAAAGTGCAATCCAAGGTGCGCTCGATGGAACTTCACTCGATAGCAGCAAAGTTATTGGTGAATATGGAATTAAATATATTTTTATCAAGGCGCCCGCTAACCCAAATCTGGTTCGAACTATTGATGGCATCGGTGGGTATGTTCGAGGCTCGGCGACATCTGCGGGAATCATCTGGCGCGTACAAGGTGCACTCCCTCGAGTCTCCTTCACCGATACAAGTGGAAATACCTCGCAAATTTCGGCAAGCGATATCGGAGCTCAGGATGTAGTCAAAAGCGCTGGAATTGTCTCAGTCGCTGAGAAGTTCGATACTGGATGGCACCTCTTATTAAACGGATCGCCAGTCAAGGAGAGTGCTTCTGCAAACGGTGTTCCGCAATTTGTAATCAATACACCTGGAACTATTAACTTACTTCAGGATGGCACGAAGCGACGGGCGCTAATCTCACTCCAACTTATTGCCTTGTTGAGCGTAATTGTCTTGAGCTTGCCAGCTGGCCGCCGGCGCCGCGAACTCTCCATCGGAGAAGGCGAGAGTCAATGATGATAAATTTCAAAGAACGTTATAGCTCCCTCGACCTTCGCCTGATTATTGCCATCACCGCCCTTGCACTTGGAGTTGCGGGAGCTGCGTTATTTCCTAAGACCAATGAGTTACACCAACAAAGTTCGGCCGCATCGTTTCCAGCAGTGGCTTGTCCAAGTGTCACAACTGGAGCACAGGGNTATGCATATCTACCCTCATCGACGATAAAGGTCCGCAAAATCAAGAAGGGTTCTGTGATCAGCAAGTCTGCTCGCACATATCGTTACCCCATATCGGATCCATTGCTGGTTGATGGAAATGCGCAATCAACGATCTTTGCCGAGAGTGCAAATGGTTGGTGGGCATCATCGCTCTGTTCATCTGGTTTGCCCGATTCCTGGTTTGTCGGTGGCTCGGCTGGCTTATCAAGTAATGGTTATGTGGATCTGGTAAATAGCGGTTTAAGCGACTCCATAGTTGAGCTCACGGCTTTTGCACCGGCGGGAGCGCGCGCCGTAAATGCGGNAACGGTTCCCGCAAACTCCGAAGTTCGAGTTGCGCTAGATACCTTGGCACCTGGTGATGACTTAATTGCAGTGCACGCCCTGACTCGCTCAGGTCGTATAACGGCTTTTCTTTTCGAACTTCGAAAGAAAGGTTTAAGAACTCTAGGTGCAGATTTTGTTCCGGCAACCGGAGCTCCGATGACTCATGTGGTAATTCCGGGTCTTGCCAATTCCAATAAGGCCAACGGCTCTATCTCCCACAGCGTCCGGATTCTGGTTCCGGGAGCGATTGATGCAACTGTAAATGTCACCATTAACTCCGCCGATGGTTCATTTACCCCAATTGGTCTAGATAATCTCAAGGTTGCGCACGGAAAAATCGTTGATATTCCATTAACCAACTTAACTCTCAACTCACCATTTACAGTAGTACTCGATGGCGACCGCCCAATCTTGGCTGGAGNGCTCTCGCAATCTACAAAAACTGGCCCTGATCTGGCCTGGGCTGGTTCGACCCAAGAACTTCCCCTGAATTCACCGCTCTCCATCAATGTTGGTGGCCACGCGCCAATTCTGAGTACATATGGAACCGGCTCCTACACAGTTCATATCTCATATCTCCTTAATGGGGGCGCAGCTAAGAGCGCGACAATTAGTGGAAGCGGTCAGTTGATCTGGAGTGCGCCAACATCAATAAATAAACTCACGGTCACAAGTGAGAATAAGGGCGTATCTGCTGCCCTGGCCTTCACACCGGCAAATGGCAGTGGCCTAAGTTACCTTCCGCTGGAACAAGGAACCGCCCTGCAAAAAGCACTTCTGCCAGAGGCTGATGCGCGCGTCATCTCACGCGGACAATAACTCTGCTTCCAAACCCAATCAATACCCGATTTTTTCCAACCCTAGAGATACTCTCTCCACATGAGGACATCTGGATCACGCTTGGGCCGCAGCTGCTCTCGTGCTGGATGTGGTCGCGTTGCAAATAAGACGCTCACTTATATTTATGCCGAATCAGTTGCCGTGCTTGGNCCCCTCGCAACATTTTCCGAGCCACATGCATATGACCTATGTGAAGAACATAGTGTGCGCATGAGTGCGCCGCGCGGTTGGACCGTAATTAAACAAGAGCTTGATCACGAGCAAGTTGGTCCGACCAATGATGATCTCATGGCGATAGCTGAAGCTATTCGAGAAGCTGGTACTCGTATTACTTCGGAAGAGAAGGCAATACCAGAACGCGCGCCCATCGGAGATTCAAATCAAATTGGACGACGTGGCCACCTCCGAGCCATCCCTAATTAAATGTTCACTTTAGATTTTCTCAATTCGATAATAAAGGCCTACGACATTCGCGGTTTGGTCGATGGCCAGATTACGCCAGAATTTACCGAAGCAGTCGGTGCAGCATTTGCGCAATTCCTCATAGAGGAAGGCGAGGCTAATTCACTAATTATTGGTGAAGATATGCGCCCTTCTTCGCCAAATCTCGCCGAGTCATTCTCCAAAGGTGCCACCTCGCAAGGTCTCAATGTCATTCGAATGGGCCTGGCATCAACCGACATGCTCTATTTCGCCTCTGGAAAGTTAAATCTTCCGGGAGTGATGTTCACCGCTAGCCACAACCCTGCGGCATATAACGGCATAAAGATGTGCAAATCTGGCGCCGCGCCCATCGGTCAAGAATCGGGATTGCTTCGCATTAAGGAACTTGTTGCACAGGGCGCGCCATCGCCAGCGAAAGATAGAGGCAGCGTCACACATCAATCGCTACTTAGCGATTATGTCGATTTTCTACTCTCGTTATTTCCGGGCACGAACGAAAAGAGCGGCCGTCGCCTAAAAGTTGTGATTGATGCTGGAAATGGAATGGCTGGATATNCCGCCCCAGCCGTTATGTCGCGACTTAATGTCGATGTAATTCCTATGTATTTCGAGCTTGATGGTAATTTTCCAAATCATGAAGCTAACCCCATTGAACCAAAAAATCTTCTGGACCTACAAGCGCGCGTCAANGCCGAAGGTGCAGATATTGGATTGGCCTTTGATGGCGATGCCGATCGCTGCTTCTTAGTAAATGAGCGAGCCGAACTAGTTAATCCATCAGCGCTGACTGGATTGATTGCAGTTCGCGAACTTAAAGCCAAGCCTGGCTCTTCCATTATTTACAATCTCATCTCATCGCGCGCTGTGCCCGAGGNGGTAGCTGAACACGGTGGAACCGCAATTCGCTCGCGCGTAGGTCACTCCTATATTAAAAAACTAATGGCAGAGACTGGCGCAATCTTTGGCGGCGAACACTCCGGTCACTTCTATTTCGCAGATTTCTGGAGAGCCGACTCTGGAATGCTGGCCGCTCTTTATGCGCTGACCGAACTCAATTCAAGTAGCCAGCCGCTCTCCGAACTCTTGGCTCCATTTAATCGATATCTCGCCAGTGGTGAGATAAATACGACTGTTGCAGATACTTCCGCAGCGCTAAAGCGCATCGTTGATCACTACTCATCTGGTCACA
>JGI24890J29729_1000057_pt1 | contig 100159 bp, 95 predicted proteins | sample FreactcultureFD7_FD_29729 | JGI IMG/M metagenome (IMG submission 29729) | reverse complement strand
GGACCAGTAGGACCAGTTATACCACCTGATACATTAAGAGTAGTCCAAATACATCTGCCATTAAGAACAGATAAAAAAGAGTTATCAGGACCAATAAAATTTAGACCTGTACCTCCATGATGTACATCTAGTACTGCATCTTTTTTAAGATACATACTGTCAAGAAAAGCTCTAGAGGGTCCATTCATAAATACACTTAGTATTTAGAATAGAGTCTCAATTTTTAATTAAGTTGTTAATTTTGAATTTCTCTAAATGCATATCTGTTTCAAGCCACTGTTGATACACATTACGATCTCCAGACTCACATGACTGAACAGCCAAATATCCATTATCCCATTGAGCTTTGTTGGCTCCTGGATGCATATGTTCAATAATTACATCTTTATCGTACACTAAAGTGTTTGTTTCTATGCCAAGTTGTTTAATCCAATTGTCTATATAAAGATGTTGAAACTTAGGATTGCAAATATACCCTAATTCTAGGACTATGTTGGATGAGATGATGAAACTGGTAGGTAAATTGGCTCCTTGTAGCAGATCGTTACCATACCATATAATAACGGATTTATTATGTTTTTGAAATTCCAAATCCCAGTTAGGAGTACGGTATAAGAAATCATCAGCCATAAATTGAATTGCATTATATTTATCAGCTAACAACATAGCACCATGATTACTAGGATCACACATGCCACGTCTCATAGTTGGTGTAATGATATAATTTGCACCTTCCCAGTCTAAGCCGTAGTACTCAGTTTTTTGTGGGTCGTTCTCATCCAATACTAACCAGAAAGATGCTAGACCTGACTGAGTAGACTTCCACGATTTAAAGCATTCAAGTGCACGGTCAGGTCTACCATATGAGACACACATAGTAGCTATTTTCATTGAACTAACCAGTACTGAGTAAATAACCTAACACCAAAATCTGCAAATCCTGACCAACAATAAATAGGTAATTCAGTATCATCAAAAAATATAATGTCCCAATGTTGGCCTACTAATTCAGTTGTTGAGCAAACTACATTTTTCATACCTCTTGATTTATGTTCTCTTTTAGTGGATTGATCTTGAACCATAACACAAATTTTAAGATCGGGATTTAGTTTCTGCATTTTGATAATCAAGTCTGTTTTACCTGATCTACGTGTCATTGGAATTGGCAAATAATTAGAAATTACTGCTTTAATATCAGACTCATTAGGACAGTTAACATAACTCAAAAAGCTGTTTTCAATGTACTCCATTACATGAGTTTGGAGGGGAGTTAAATTGATTTCTGCTTCTTGAATGGTTTGATCTAGTACGTCAAAGTCGGATACGTGTATAACTGATGAAAACGAACCCGTCCAACCAGGTATAAAACTAGAAGCACATAAGGTTCTAAAGTAAGGAGTTAAAACTGAGTGACCGAAGGTTGGTCTCTGTACTCCGTCACTTGGAAGTGTTAAGGTATCCACAATATCTGTGTGGTCAGGTGCAGGAATTTGCAATGATACGCCATTATAATTTGAATCCATGCCTTCTATGGTTAAGGTATAAGGAGGAAATTGATTATCTAACTGAACAGCAGAAGCAAACGGAACTGCTGGCACACTGAATACATCTCTACTAAGAACAGGAATTGCATGCTTGTAAACACAAATTACACGTCTTTGATCTTCATCATAAATAACTTGAGCGTGACCGTCTCTAAGTGCATCGCGCATATCAGGACTTAGTCTTATCATTAATTCTTGTACTTGGTCCCATATGTTAGGGACAGGGTTACTGGTATTGGTTGTCATTTTTAAATCCTTCTAAAACAGGTCTTAGATATCTAGCCATTGTACTAATATCTGGATTACATGTTTCAAGCCAATTGGCTATTTCTAAGTCTATTGTTTCTGGTGTTATATACCAAGGTCTATGCTCAACTTCATAAGGACCACCAACTCTTAATCCACAAACCATATGATGTGGAAATCTAGTTGTTTGGTATAAGCTAAAAGTAGTATCGGTTGGAGCTGAATAAATATGCTCTGAAAATGATTGCCACATTCCATTTTCCCAACCAAGTACTTGATCTTTTACAGGAAAACTATCAGGTATATTGGTGATCCTAAGCGCACTACCGCACTTAGGAGCATTGTATTGAGTCATTACAGATTTAAATTTCTCAATTGTATCAGTTGGCAATTCACTAAGATCTAAATCAGGATCTGTAAGTATAAAATAAGGTTCAGTTATTTCTGAGTATGTTCCGCTACTCCATAAAACCAAATGACCATAGTTAGTTTGAAATCTACGAACATCCCAATTACACGTATCATACCAGTCCAATAAAGTCATTGATGTGCTGGCATTATCTAGTATAACAGGAGTTGCACCTATACGTTGCAAATTATCACAAGTACTAGAAAGCCAACTTATAGGTGTGTTATAAGCTATTACGTAACCTTTAATCAAATATTCTGCCATCCTGAACCTGGTCTTCCAATAGGATTGGGTTGTCCATCACTTAAATGCAAGCTAAACAATGTAGGGTGAAATCCTATTTTAGACCCTAATATTCTAAGATCATGACCCATATGTGCATCTGGAAGCGCACCTATAACTTTATAATCGTATCTCCATCTTAAACCTGATTTAAATAGATTCATATCCATTAATACCATGCCAGTTAGAAAGAAAGGGTCTAACTTAAATCTGGTATAACTGTAACCTGAATAATATGATCCCATAACAGCTTGATAATCGCCTTCTTTTAAGTATTTCAATAATTTGTTTAGGCTAGTTGAACCTGGTAGCACATCGCACTCAACTATGTACAAGTAGTCAAATTTATGATTTAAGGCATAGTCAGTAATATAATTAGCGCTTGTAGCTATTTTATTATGAATAGGCGCTGCATGATCTACTGTTACATCTAAATGAACATAGTTAATTCCTAAAGAACTACAAGTAGATTTCATGTCTTCCACAAAAGGAACACCTTTATGGTTAAGCTCACTATTATCTACTATTAAAAGTTCTACTTCTATATCAGGATCAGTCTCTTTTTTAATGGCGACAATGTTATTCAAAAATTCACGCATACAGTAGCGTTTGCAATAGTGACAGTAAGTAGCAATTAATACTTTCAAGTTAATTTCCTTTAGGAGCAAAATATGACTGTGTAAATTTAATTAGATCATTATACTCAACACCAAAATCGGCTTTAAGATCTTGGCATATAGAGAGTAAAGCTTTATTAAACATTATATGTCTAAATTTATCTTCAGTATCACTCATTCTAATTAAATGAGCATGTTGTTTAGCAGTAGCTAATATGCTTCGGTTAAACTTAGTAGTTAACCCGTAACTTAAGTTTACTTTCATATTAGTATGAGGTTGAGTCCAGCTATCTAGTCCTAGACAATATACTCTATCAGTTTTTGGTAAATCTACAGTAAACCCGTTTATAAATTGTGGCATATTTAATCCTAAACATTTAGACCAAACTCTAAAAGCATTTATGTAATTCACAGTAATTACAGGCATTTCTTTTAGTAAATTTTCAATTAGCTTTTTAGATTCATATATATTAGCAATATATACATGAATCCACCAATGTGGATTTGCCTCTAATTTTTCAGGACACTGAGCCAGAGTTTTAAGAAGCAGATTTGATATAGGAGTATCAGAACCTAAAAGAGGAAAGTTTAGTGAGTAACCCCCAATTTTACTAGCCAACATCTGGCTCATATACTTTTTACCGCAATCTATTTGACCCACAATCTCAATCAGAGGATAAGGAGTCTTCCTGCTTGGTAGACTTAGCATCTGTGGTTTTGACAACATGAAACTTTTTAATCCTTTTCTTAACTGGAGGAAGTTCAGGCTCAACTAAACGTTTTTTAAGTTGTAACCTAGGAATAGCACTTAAAAGTACGGCTCCACTAGTAAGCACAATAATAGACTGTCTAGCTCTGTTTTTAGTACAGTCTATTATGCGAGAAGTTTCTTTGATTAGCTTCTTACTATTACTAGTCTTGACATCAATAATTGCTTCTATCTGGTCAGTAAGAACAAAATTATTGAAGCCTACATTTAATACTGGATTCATTTTTTGATAGGTTCCTAGTTTAGCTGGAAGGTTCATTAGCACTTAAATACTGTGCTGCCTTAGCATTAGTAGTATATTCTTCTATCATTTTTTCTTCTAGAGTTAAATGAGTTTGAGTATAGTTAGCAAGTAATTCATGTGCTTGACGTTCTTTATCGTACTTATTTGTAATGTCTCTACCATTAATCATTTTAATCTCGTCATCTTTTTGAATCATAGATTGATGTCTAGCATCTTGAAGTATTTTAACTGCTTCTTGAATATCAGGTGCATAAGTACCTTCACTAACGGTTCCACCTAGTCGAGCAAGAGGCGGATTTACTCTACTTTCACACATAACACAAACCATATTATGTTTATCGTAGTTTTGACATTTGTGACTTGTAATATCTAAATGCATGAGCGGACATTTACTAATTCTATTACTATTATAAAAATGTCCTTTAGCTGAAGTTGGTGCGTCCATTGTACCTTTACCAGTTGAATCGTTCATTATGCACCAATTTCTTTTACGTCTTCTGGTATTACATTAAGATCAATAAGGGTAAATCCTATAAATTTAAGTCTACCATACTCATCTTTTTCATCTGTCCACTTCATAGCCACTGCTTTGCTTTCTGATTCAGGTATAAAACCATTTAGCAAACCTAACATACTAATTAATCTAGTATTATCTATAGGACTACAACCTACAATAATTGAAGGATGGTCATCAAATGTATCTAATGTAGGCCATTGACTACAAAGCATGCAATGAATTACTACAGGATCTGCTTGATAAGCTTCATTCAAGACTTGAAGTAGCCTGTCAGCTATCATAACTCTTCTACCTCAGGATCTGATATCTCACTAGTAATACGTGAATTAAGTTCGTTAAGTTCATATAGTCTGACTCTAATTTGCTCATTAATCCATTCATAAGTCATTGGCTGTCTTACTAAATCAACATCTGACAAAAAGTCAAACTGTCTTCTAAGATCAAGTAGAAACTCATATTCTGCAGTCATGAAAGCTTCTAACACTTTCCAGTAAATAATTGGCTTGTCGTTAGACATGTCAGTAACCAAACTTTTCACAAAATTAGTAGTTTCTTCTGCCAAGTCTCTTGCGCACTGTCTTACCTCAGACATTTTAGTATCTTTGTTTTGTGCGGTCCATGTTGTAAAGTCAAGTACATTTTGCATTTTACGGTGCAAATTTGCTGGTACTGACTCAAAAAGTATGTCATCTAATGCCTTGATAGTATCCTCCACCATTTCTGGTATTTTTATTTTTCATTGTTAATTCCTTTTTACAGTGCTAAACTCATTTGTTCTGGCTCTGATTTAAGAGAGACTACCATTCTAACCTTTTTGTCAGGACTTGCAGTCTTCACTCTAACATCACTACCAAATACAAGTGTGTCTATTTGATGTTGATCTAAATTAGTTTGGATTACCACTGTCTCTGAATCAGTGTCCAAGTAAACATTGTAAATTTTACTTGGATGTACATCGCCCAAACAACTACATAAATAATCTAAACTAAACTCTAAATTAATTTGTTTCATTGGTTTGATTCAGGTACTTCATTAGAGCGGAGGACCGCCTGTATCTCTCCATGTTGAATTAGATACTTTTTCTCGTCAATACCTAATCCACTCAAATCAATTGTCTGCTCACTAAAAGGATTCCAAATCACAATATCGCCAACCTCAACTTGGAATGGAACTTTCTGAGACATAATTGTTTTCCAGCCTAAACCAAGTGTTTTAACTCTACCAGCATTTGGGGGAAATCTTTTAATCTCAGGCATATAAAGTTGGCCCATCATTTCTTCTTCTTGCTCGATCTTTTCTACTTCAATCAAACTGCCAAGTGGTTGAATTTCTCTTGTTTCTATATTTTTCATAACAGCTAATACATCTAATACACTAGCAATAGTAATATCTTCTAATCCTACTGCAAATGCTTTTACTTCATGTTGACCGTGACTAGCTACATATACAAGCTGTCCAGGTTCTATGTCTGGCTTAACTAATTCTCCATTAAAATCAACTACACCAGGTCCCACGCTAATTACATCTCCCCATCTAGGTTGTTTGGTATTTGAATCTGAAAGTTCAATAAATCCTATTCTACGATTTGGACTCGGTCTTAATTTAAAGCTTACATAATTATTTACAGTTTCTAGTCTCATATTTGTTATTATCGTTCTCTTCTATTAAAAAATGATCTAGCGCCATTACTATCAGCCAAAAAATAAACACAGGTAGTACCTTGAACAGGTCTAGATATTGAAATTTCTGTTTTATATGGATCTAGATCAAATGTCCAATTTCTAAAATTGAACACTAAGCTTTGGCTTCGATTTATTAGGCCCTGCAAATCAGAAAAATCACAGGGCAACTCTGAACTTAAAGTGTTAAGATTTATCTTCTGAATTTGAAACATCTTTTTTAGTTCTACGCTTTCTAGTAGGTTTTGGTTCTTCTAGTTGAATATTAGGAGCGATGTACTTACTATAAATAATGCCACACAACTTTATCATTGTATCTCGTTCCAAAGTAGTGCTTAGAATAACTTCAAGAACAGCTGCATCTCGTTCTGCTCCTCTTTCGTTATCTCTAGAAATATCTATGGTAATAGTTCCTTCACGCATACCAAAAAGCTTAATCAATTCATCATTTGAGCCAAGTCTAGCACCATGCATAGGGGCTAAACCTTGTAACAGCTGCATTGGCATAGGCATATCTAATTCATCATCATCTTCAAAAGGGTTTGGTTGGTATCCCATTATACAGCTCCTAATTCTTTTCTTGTAATTTCAATATCAAAGTTTCTGCCNCCGATAAGTATACAGGTTTGAATTCTGGGGCCTACTTCAGTCTCTATATATTCTTGCCAGCTAGATGCTCCGTAGACAGGATTTGGAATAGGTTTGCCCATTTCATCTGTTGTAGTAGGAGAATAAGAGTCAGGAACAAAATCTGATATCTCTTCTTTCTGGTTAAATTTTTCTCTTAGATCTAAGTCTCTAACAAAAAAGTCCAGCCAAAGTTTAGGTTTTCTAGTCCCGTCAAATTCGACAGTAAGTTTAATTTTGTCACCTGGGTTTGTACGCTCAGATTTAAGATTTTCAACTACCTCGATATATGTTCTGTAATCAAAAGTATTTTTCTTCATATTTTTCGCTCATGTTCGTTTTTATCTTGTCTATAATTTTGGTCAGTCTATTTCTGTTTATTCCTAGTTCTTTGCATATATTGCCTTTTGTATAGCCTTCACTTAACATGTAAGCTACATCGTTAATTACTGGATCTCCAAAATTGAACACCTCTAATTCAAAATTTTGAGGTGTAAGCATTGCTCTTTCAATAGGTTGTCTTACTAGATACTTAGCAAGTTTTCTAGTTTGAGTTTTAAGAGCCCAAACTATGTTCGAAGATAAAAAATTATAGATTCTTTTGTTTGTAAAAGGAGCTTCTACATCATGTAGCTTCTTTAAACATAGAAGTCTTAGATTTTGAATGATATCCTCTTTATCCTCCAAAACCTTTATATTGTATAAGTTATGCCCTGCTATGGTTTTATAGATTATTTTATCTATAGTAGTAGCTAACTCTGAATTGTATCTTTGAGGATCTGATTTCCAATTGATATATAGATTACTTAAATGGCCGTCCATATTATATACTATACACTAAGTACTAAATATTTGTGTATAGTATATTAAATTTGTATAATAATTCCTGTAATTACAGGAGAATAATTAGATTGCACTGTATCCAGTGTAATAACTGACTGATTAGCAGTAGTTAATACGTTAAGATTGCTTAGTTTAGTTACAGGATCTTTGCCTCTTAGCAATACATTACCCATTGTTCTAGCATAAGGGTCTGTAATAATTAAGTTTGCATTTGATTTGTACTCGTTATGCTTTAGTTTAATTTGACTTAATCCCCAAGTTTGAGCGCCGTTTAAATTAAATGAAAAACAAAACTGTCCTATACTATCATTAGGTAAATGAATTCTGATTGGTGTTAGCTTATTAACATAGCCACTACTTGCATTATAGCCTTGAAGATAACTTAAGTCTACATTAATCCATCCACCAGTAGAACTATTACCTGATTGCTGGTACCATATACCTGTAAGGTCCATTACGCCTATAGGCAAAGGCCATATTTCTAGTATATTAGGATTAAAACCTAAATACTGAAGTGGAACAGTTACCATCACATATACAGAAGTATTAGCTAGCTGATTTTTATGGACATAACTTTGATCTCCTCTTAGCATATACAAACCTTCTGGGTCTGGTTGAAATGAACTTACAGAAGGAGGTAAACCTGTAGCAGAAGTAGTTTCACTTATTAAAAATTGAGTGTTAGATCCTATATAATTGTTACCATAAATATCTGTACTAACAATAAGATCAGTGCTACTTGCAACTGGTAAAGTACATTGTCCAAATACATAATCAATTTGTGCCTGATTACTAGGGTCCACATAAAAAGCACTAAACATATCAGCCAATATTTGAGCTTGTCCGCTAGCTGCATTTACTCTTGATGTTAAAGAGTTAAACAGGTTAAGGTAGCCAGCACCTTGAATTGTGCTTATACTATCTACACGCTGACATCGCTCTGCTAATATATTAGTTCTGGTTGTCAATAAAGCTAAATCTTGACTTAGGCTAGTAAAGTATCTGTTAAGTATATCACTACTACTGCTAGAACCTGCTTTGATTTTAGGGGCTTGCGGAGNTTCAAGCATAAATGAAGTGCTTGAAAATGCTGTTCTTTTTAAAATTGTGTTGTCGTTCATGTGTTCCTTAAAACCAAAAAGTGGATTGATCTTTCAATATAAGCCATTCATTAAATATGCACTGCTCTCTTATATGATTTAAAGCAGCCAAATCTGCGTTTGATATGTAGCTAAGTTCATCTACAACCAAAGGAGCATTACTAGCAATTATTTGATTAGAGTTTAATGCAAGCTGCATTTGTGTTTGCTGCAAAATCAAATTAAATTTTACAGATTCTCTGTGACCTGCATATCTATGATTAGTAGGGTATCCTAAGTTACTTAGTGAATTTAACCTAAGTGAGTCTTGAAGTAAACTTAACCAGTTTAAAGTTAAACCCTGACTACCTAGATCACCAGGTATTTCAGGAATAACCTCTTCAGATTGAGGATTTATATCCCAATTAGTGACTGGGTTTATTAGTATTGTAGATACAGGTATTACAGGATTCATTATTGCCTTTCAAGGATTACCTAGTTTGTATAGTGTATTGATTTAAAATAGGAGATACTCTAGAACCGTTACTGTCAGTTATAATTTTAGCTCGAATTGAACTAAAAGCTTGTTGACTTGTTCCTTCATAAGTAAGAACACAATTAGGACTTACACCAGTAAAGTAACCATCTATTGGATTTACGTTTTTAAGATTAAATAGCAAACTATTTCTATCGCTACTCCAAGCCCAGTTAATTGGACTAGAAGGAGCATTCCATAGTAAATCAAATTCACTAATAGGTTTAGTTACTCCAGAACCATCTAACGCGCTTATTTGACTTGACAAACTATTTTGGAAGCTAGGATCAAATAGAGAAGGAGTTATATACAATTGTACATATGGAAAAGTAGAATCAAGTCCATCAGAAGAAAAGATGTTAGGATTAACTACATTCATAAACATCTCAATTTTATTCCAGCCTTGGGTTAGACTAAGAGGGAAATTAACACCTTGAAAACCAGCTACATCATATGAGTTATCACTGTAAATTGTGTAAGGATTAGCTGTGCCAGCAACTAAAATACCATTAACATACATAGAAAAACTAGCAAATGATTTGTTTATATTTCTATAGCTAGCACTACCTGTTTTTCTAAATCCTTGGTAAAACCAATACTTAGCATCAGAGTAAGTAAATGAATTAGGACAAAAGACCTGATAACTAAATGAATAGTTATACGAATACTGTAGTGAATTAAATTGTGTGTTTTGTAGTGGAACAATACATAGATGTTGATAAGCGCTATCTACAGAACTAGCTGGCGTATAAGTTATTGGTCTTTGAAAGAACAAGAATTGTCCTCCTTGACTTAATAAAGGACTATCACTTATATTTGTTTGGTTGTTATGCTGAACAATAAACTGATCAGTGTTAATAGCTTGGCTATCCACTCCACACCAAGTAGTACTAACTATTTGACCTTCAAAATCTGAAGGAGCCAATATTTTAGGTACTAAACCATCTATTCTCCAGTCTTTATAAAAAGACTGAACTTGCATTTGATTTAAACCTACCTGTAATTGACCTTGACCTGTTGTCAATGGTTGAGGATTAGTTCCTATAGGAATACCATATAGTCCTCTGTAAATTGGGCTTGCAGTAGCTTGATTTGGGTTTACATAGAAAGTAGTGTTGTTAGGACTACTAATACTAGTCCACTCTCCTACTTTTAGCTGTGACCAATCACCACTACTAGAAGTTGAATAATATAAACTAATTATGCTATTAGAAGGAACAGTACCTTCATAATCCATTTTAACTGTAGTAAATGGATTAGTTGGGCTAAACAAAGTACTAACAAGTTCAGCAAGCCTTTCTGAGGTACTAGTATAAATTACTATTTCAGTAATACCACATGTTACTGGAAGAGAAGCATTGGCAGGTCTAAATCTAATCCTAAGATTAGTTACATTTAACTGATCGATTATATAAGTGGTCTTGGAATAGATAACATCATTAATAACAGTAGAGTATACATTGCTGCCCAAACTATAATCAATTAAGATATTAATGCCGCTTAAAGGAGTAATCGTTAAAGTATTAATGTAAGTAACAGGTACAGATATAACACACTCAGCCCATCCTGGTTTATTAAACAAGCATATCCAATTACTGTTGTACTGTGAATCAAATGCATTTTTAGGGTTTGAACTTAAAAAACTACCTGCATCTGGAACTGTTTGGCTAACAACATTTATCGAGTTAGGGTTAATTATCTGTGTACTATTTACAGTAGGTACAGTTGCGACTCCTTCAGAAGTGTCAACCCATACTGTACTGTTTGGCATATCTATGTTATTAGTATTAGAAAAAGATTCTGTATATGACCATGTACTTGAATTAGACAAGTTTAGTTTTGCAAAATTGATCTGTTGTTTAAGCTTGTTTGTGTTGTTTGACAGTAATTGAATTCTAGCCCAAAACTCAAGTTCAATATTACTTAAATTTGATTCAAGCTCATCAAGAGAAATGTCAGCTACTTTTAAGTCTCTAGCTAGACCTGTAAAATATTTACTGATCTTGGACATGTCAATAGCTGCCCCATCAGCAGCGTAGTAAATAGGTGTTAAAGGACTACCATAAGTTTGTTGACCTACATCAGTTACACCTATTATATGAGCTAATACCTGACCTAAATTTCTGAGGTCAGAATTAAGTATAGAAGTTTTAGCTGCTTGTTCAAACAGTACTTCTTTTTGTGTCTTTTCAATTAAACTCATTAAACAGGAACTCCAAATAAGGCATAGTTACTCAATATAGCAGAGTGATGAATATCAGCTACATTACCATTAAATACTGCTTTAAAATAACAAGTATCTAGTGGTTTAGATGTTGTATATGTATTCTGTATTGTAGTATCGGTTAAAGGTTGTATTTGTGACCAAACTGATCCATCCTCACTTACGTAATACTCGATCCAGTTACCAGGTCCCCAATTTTCAGGTATAACTTGTTTGGCTATCAATCCAATATTAGAAACGTTACCACTAAATTTAAGTTCAACAGACTGCAACACTGATTGAGTACCGTATTCAATCAAACTAAGACCTAGATCTCTAATACCTATACTAGCACGTGTGCCTTTAAAGATATCAAATCCTTTTACGTCTGCAATAACAGTTTGAGAGTGTTGTACTCCAAATAAACCTCCAGGAATAATTGAATTTAATACATTACTTAGTCCGCCTGTTAATAAACTTTCACCTGGAAAACCAGGAACAGAATCAGTGTTTACGTTGGTAGGTGTACTACTAATAGGTATTCTACCCCAAGCAGTCCACTTATCTACTGAGTTAAAAAATAGATAATTACGCTGAGTTCTAAAACTTTGTTCTTCATCTTGAAAGGCATGAGCTAATCCATAAGGTACTGATACTGGACTGGAACTTAAATTAATCTTAATTTGACTTACAGGCTGAGTTACAGGCACAGAGTATAAACTACCTGTTGTTTGAGTACCTATTTGATTTAGTATGGTTTTTTGAAGAACCGTGGTGTTTACATTTGTACCCAGTATAGTATTGGTGGCAATAGTAAACCATTGACTGCCTATCAATACCTGTAAAGAATTTAGTACAATAGACTCTCCATTTCTACTATAAGGTAGAAGATTAACAAAGCTAATCTGTTGTGGAGTATTGAGTTTTAAGGTAAATACGAAATTTACTTTGGTGTCTTTGGTTGTAGTATTAGAATCTACAAATTCAGCAATTGGTATACCTTTTCCATCTGGACCGTCATTAGTAAAGTTAGGCCATGTAATAGTAACCATCCAATCTAAATTTTTAGTAACTGCAATGACATCTTCAGGCTGTCCATTACCTGAAACCCAAGCTCTTTTTTGTAAAGTCATTTGTTGTACTGGCGGAATAAAGTTTCTCTCTACTTCAAACCAAGTATTAGGGTCACCGTCAAACATATTAGACAAGTTGACTGTGTTGGATGTATTTAATGTTACTTGAGGAGGGGTATTAGGATCACTATTTGTTACTGAATCTAAAACTTCTAAATTACAACCTGGTATTCCATTAGTGTTTACGTAATCTACACTAACTGAAAAGTCAGTAATTTTAGAAGCATTAACAGCATTTAAACTTGCTTGTCCGTAATCTGTATTAATTAAAGCAGTAGTTTCATTGGTATTTATCTTTGCTGTCGTACTAAAGTTATCGCTAACCCAAAAATAAGACTGTGCTTGATTAGTGGTCTGAGCATTAAGAGATTCTATGGAGTCTGCAGCTGCAGTCAAAGAAGATTCAATTCCAGCCAAACTAGATTTCAATACGTTATTTATGCCTATCAAGTTAGAGTATACTTGGTCTATCCTTTGAGCTTGATATTGAATCTCTTCAATAGAACCGTTAAACATATCACCAAACAAATCTCCAAGATTTACAGGAGCAGCAAGAGGAGAAATTGGATATGCGCTCCATCTAGTATTTGCCAGTGTAGAAGTAATAGCACTATAAATACTTGTTTCTATCTCATTGATATCTGCACTATTAAGATCTATCTTACTGAAATAGTTTTTGGCTTGTCTGGCTTGATTAGATAACTGTGTAGGCGTCATTAATTACTCCTCAGTAAACTAGAGGCATTTTCTTTTACATTTAAACTTAAACCGTAAAGACTAGGAGTTGTAGCGTATGAGCCTGTACGCTGAATAAACGCTGATACTCTTGGTCTAATATTTAACGTGTCATGAGTCACATATATAGTTGCAGGTGTTTTCCCGTAAGCAAAGAAATCAGATGTACTAAATTGAAGCTGACTTTGAGAAGTAACGTAGTATTCAATAACAGGATAGTAATTTGGATCTAATTGATTAAAATTAGGCTCTCTAAGTACTGGAACTTTACCGTTAATATAGTCTGTCATATTACGTACTAAAGGATAAGGTTTAGTAAATGAACTTAATTGGCTAACTATACTACTTCCTGTAGGAGAGTAAGTATTAATAAGACCCATCACAGCACCTTGAAAGTCTTCTGAGCTAGAGTTAGACACGTAACTATAATCAGCCAAAATCTCAGTATAAGGAACTGAGTATTGTATTCCACTAACAGTAACTGAAGCTATGCTAGGAGGTAAAGAAGTTATTGTAATGAGTCCTGTTCTAGGGTCTAGCGAGTAATCAGATTGACTTATGGGAGTAAGTATTCCACTAGCAGTATTAGACCAGTATAATGTTAAAAATTGTCCATTATTACCGCCAATAATAGGACTAAAATTAGTAGCGTAAACATTTTGAGTTGCTATTTCGGTTTGTAGTGTATTAGTAGCATTTTGGTCTATTGGAACTAAGCCATTTGATACAAAAGAATTATAAATCTTTGTAAGATTAAAAGATTTGATTCCTATATTTGCAAGTGCCTGACTAATAGGTAAATCAATAAGAGAATTATTGTTTACAATTTTATGATACATAGCACTATTAAATCCAGAAGAAAAATTAGGACTAACCAAACTAGCTTTAGCTTGAAGTTGTCTACCTGTTACCAAGTTTAACCATGAACTATAACTTAGATAGGCTGTTCTTGTACTGACTTGAGACTTGGTTTGAATAGTAGGTTTAAGAACTTCACCTTTAATACTTTTAACTCCAGATGTTGTTGGTCTGCCATATACATCTTGATATCCAGTCCAATCTGAAGTTACAACTGTAACATTTATAGGAACATAACCGTCCATCCATATAAAGTTTGAAGCATCTATTTCACCACTAACTGTGTCGTTAATAATTTGAGATTTTAAATATTGTCCATCAGGAGTGCTAGGTATACCTATCAAAGTGCTTAAATTAGGATCAAAAGTAGCAGGCCAAATTGAGTTGTGACTTAACCAGTTATTTACTGCATTTAAAAGAGGCAGTCTGGTATGTATAGGTGATTGTAAAGTAATAAGTCCGCTAACATCAGTGCCATTAAATTCTTCAGTTACGTTAACATAATTTGTTATGAAAGAAGTATCTAAAGGATTAAAGTAGCCACTTGCCACTTCTTCTGTAGTATAGATTCTTAAAATATCTCCAGGTACTGCGTAACTAGAATCTAAGGCATCAATAATAAATGGATTGATGGTAACATAAGAACTGGTATCATTATCAAAAGGATAGATATTTACAGTAATGCCATTGTTGTTATTTATGCCAGTTTGTATGGTAGCCCACAACCAACGAATTTCTTGGTTAGTATTAAGTGGTAAACTTACAATAGTACCTTGAGATACATATTCTCTGTATCTAATATCTAATTCACCTAAACCTATACGATAAGCAAAACTAGAAACATTAGGACCAGTAGCAGAATACAAGTCTGATAGATTTTGAGTTAAGTTTTGAACAGTAGTATTTAAATTAACGTTACCAACAATAGGATCAAAATTTATAGATGAAGGGTTAGATCTTATAACTTCTCTTCTAGGATTTCGCTGGTTAAAAATACAACTTATGCGACTAGTTTTAATAGGGTGCGGTAGTTGAATAGTTGTAGGCTTACTAACACTAGCTTCAACTTGATATACTTGTTCTCCTATGTATACATTAGGGTTGTGTATAATTGCGGTGCCTGGGTTACTATTAGCAGTAAATATACCAAATTCTAAGTATCCGCTAACAGCATTAGAAGGAAAATAATCTACAAGTCGATAAGTATTATCAAATCCAGCAGGATAATTTTGAGCCATTTTATGACTTAGAACTGCACCACTTGCATTAAGCCAACTAATACGGGCACCAGCATTGCAGTCACCTATACCTTTCATGGTGTACCAAATCTCTGCTCTATTACCTAAAATAACTTCTACGCCTCCAGTTACTAGTGCACTAGAAGGAATAGAAAATAAAGTAGAAACTGTACTAGTAGGATTAAAAGCCGTACAATTATGTGACCCATCAATAACTGCACCACTAGTAGACCAAGTATTATTAAAAATTGGAATGCAAGAATTTAAATCAGGAGACCAACTAATTGACACTAAATCAAAAGGTTCTGTTGTTACAGGATTTAAGTATAGTTCAGTAGCTAAAATTGGAGAATCCATGTAGCACGTAAGTTGAATTGCAAATCCATCTGTGTAATTACTTGGAAGCCAATATGTGGCACTATCAAAACCACGTATAATAGCTGGACTATAAAAAGTACTCATCCAGAAAGCAGATTTACTGGTACTAACAATACTACTTAGATCACCTTGCTCTCTAACCAAACCTAGAGCATTTTCAATAACCAAAGAACCAGGAAATCCACCTAATCCTCTTATAGAACTAAAACTTCCTGTGTCCGCTAATCTAAATGCAGATTCTTGAGGAAATCCAGCTAGTGGTTGTATACTGTTATAAAAAACAGGACTTTTATCTATAAGAGTAAAGTCACCGCCTTGAATATTAATTTGAGTGCTGGCCAGCAAAACTGAACTACTAACAATAGAATTCAAACTAGACTCTAAAGCTTGAACGTTTGCTTCATCTTCACTTATTCGACTATCTAACAAACTGTACATTGAATTATAGTAGCTAGACCCTTGGTCAATACTACTATATAATCCTGCTATGGTACTTACTTGATCTTGAGTTACATTATTCCACTCAGAACTAGTTTGTACATTAACAGGTCCGTCAATAAGTAAAGAGGTTATGGGAGTGGTTAGTGCTGGAATAACTGGAGTTTTAGGTAAAGGGTTACCACCAAGATAAGCTTTGTAAGCAGATTTTGCCCAACTAAAAGGACTTAGATAGGCCTGTGTGTATTCTAGCATTTAAGTAATTATAGGTAAAGAAGAGTCTGGCCCTATATTAAAATAGAGCACTGATAAAGCACAAGGTACAGATTGAGAACCTCCCAAATTAGTTAATATAACAGGACCTTTTAAAGTAACTGCATTAAGTGCTGTATTTGGGTAGCTAGTAGTCGCATTGCCTATAAGAGACTTGCTAAAAAAGCCACTATAAGGCAAACTTCCATCTGTAAAATTAGTTAGGGGACTTGGATCAGTTAAAGGAAAACCAGAAAAACTTGTCCAAGCACTGCTAGAAGCAGTTTGGTATTGAAGATTAATTACGCTACCACTTACTGAAAACAAAAATGCTGTATAACTAACACTGCCAAGATCAGGATAAGACACACTTAACAAAGAGCATAAATCAGTTACAGAACCATCACCATACCAGTTATTTGTGTTGTCAGCTACAGATTGACTTAAATTATGATTAGTTACTCTAAGAACTCTAGCCGTTGTTTTAGTATATGTACCTGTAAGAACATCCCCAATACTTAAAGCATAAAAGCTAGCATGACTTGTATCTGAGCTAGGCCAAGTAACTCTAAGTGCTACGCCAGATCTATTAACTGGAAGACCAGTAGTTGGAGTATTGTTTGTAATTGTTACAGGGCCAAACTGCATAGAACTATCAGCTGCTCTAATAGAACTCACGCACAATAAACCACAAGTAACAATTCCACTTTGTGTAGAGTTGCACTGCAGTCCTCTTAGTCTACCGTTAAAGAAAGGTAATCCACTATTTAATTTAGACAAATATCTAGGAGATAACCTAATATCAATTGGATCTGTAGTAAAATAATCAGTGAACGAAGTTTGATTTAGATAACTAAAATCTAAACTAGTACTGTGCATAGGAACATTTAAAATGGTGGCTATATAATTACTGCCGCCAATAGGCGTTACTGAAACAAAGAACTGAGGCTGTGATAGTAAAGAATTAAATGGTCCTAAAGTAGGATAAGAGAAATTATGCCATGAACCAACTAAATCATTATTCATGCCTACATTGTACATAATTGATGTAGCCATAGAAAATCCTGGATCATGAAATGGATCACCACCAAATTGAGCTGGAACAGTACCTGATACTACATAAGTGTTACTGGTAAGCGAAAAAGGAGTGTAGGAGTAAGATACATCTAAATTATTTCCAGACACATATTCTGAACTACCTGGATAATTAGAAACTACATTAGCACCAACTGTATCAGCAAGTGTCAATTGAAGTTTATAGGCTGCGTCAAAGTACTTATTAATAGTACCTGCACTTAGTAATGAGTCTGGATTTTGAGGGTAAGCATAGGGATTTAAAGGCTCTAAAACAGGAAATAAATCTAAAGTTCCTGTACCTGCTGTTGAAAATGTTGAAGTGCTTCCGTTTCTAGTAAACATAATTAAACCGCCACCTTGTGCGGACAATACTGACTTTTACTGTGTGTAATAATAGAGTGAATCATTTTTGAACCTATTACATACCAGGAATGCCAATAGCAAGAAGCTTAATCCATACTATTCCAGGCGGAACAGGAGCCATAGTTAAATTTGAACCTATATAAGGTAAAGGTTGGTTAGCAAGTACCGTAGTAACTGATACATCAGATCTACTTTGAATCACAGTAGAACCGTAAGCACTTACACTAAGCCAGTAATCTGTTCCTCCTACACTATTAGGATCAATTACAAAATTTCCTGGGCTACAATATAACCCTACATTGCCAGTAGCAGTTTCAACCCAAGCAATTCCACTTACAAATCTACATCTAGTAAAATCAGATACATAAGGAGGAGCAGACCTTTTAGGATTTAATAAGTTAGTATTACTAAAAACTTTAAATCTGTTATGATAGTTTTGAGAACCTTTTTCATATTGAATATGAGGAACCCAAGAGTTTACAGTTCCAGATATTGTGATGGTATAGAAATATTGGTGCGGATGTTTTACAGAACCTGCAACTCCAAGTATAGGCTGATTAAGTCTGGTAATAACAGCTTTTTCTAAGTTGTACAGACAATCACCTACTAAGTTCAATTCTTCACTTTCTACTTGGTAGCCTAAACCTACTCCGTTACTTACGTTACTAATGTTATCAGTTACAGGATTTAAATAGCTAAATTTAGATCGACTACCAGTTAAGTATCCAGATGCAGTATAATATACTCTAACAAAACACGCATCTACATTATAAACCCCACCACTAGGAGGAGATACCAAGTTGATAGCTGCTATGTTTATAGAAAAATAAGAACTTTTAAGCTGATCATATTTTAAGTCATATCCCCAGTGTTGGTATATTGGAAAATTGCCACCAAGAACTGTCCAGTTATCTGATGAAGAAAATATGTAATTATAGCTACCACTAACAGACTCAAACGAAGAGTCTACTCCAAATGTAATTTTAGCAGATCCTGCTCCGCTACCTAAATTAAAAAATCCTTTTACGTGAACTTCAAGTCCTGTAAGAGTAATATTAGACGGCAAATTAGAAGTGTCAAAATTATACAAGTAAAGTAGATTAGGATTTACAATATCATTTGGATCTCCAGCATAAGTTGCACAAGTTCCTGAACCTGTGTCTGATAACGCATTAGAAGGTGTAGACCAAACATCACTACCTGCACTTCTAGGATAAATATCTATGTACATTATTTAACTCCTAATATATTAAAGTATAACATATAATCTGTTCCACCGTTAAAATTAGTTCCTGCACTTGGGTAAGATGAAGAGCCAATTGTGGGAGTAGTGGTATCTATAAGTACTCCACGAATTAAAATAGTATTGTTTCCTTGAAGAGCGTAAGCATTAGTTATCCATCTACTAGTACCTAAAGTACTAAGTCCTGTGCTCCTTCCTACTGTTACATTAACCATTGGAACTTGAGTCATTACAGGAAAGTTGTTAAAAGTATAATCTAGCGTACTTGGGTTAGTAATGAAAGTAAGAGGCACATATTCAGGACCATAAGGAGTTAATGGAGTATAATTTTCATTACTGGTAGTAACCATAAACTCATAAGGATATACATTAGACGGAGGAGTAACTCCTTGATTATAAGCAGCATAACTAAAGGTTCCGATAAGCTGAGCCATACTTATCTCGAAACTCCATGCATAACTAACTGTGCTTATTGAACCATCAGTAGAAGCTGACCCTATAGCTAATAGGGGCTGAACTACATTTATAAAGTTAGCTAATCTATTAAAATGACTAGCCCACATAGTAGTATAAGCTAGTCCAGCAGCTTCAGAGTTAGCTGCATTTACGTCCACACAGCTAGGAAATTGATCTATGCTACCAGGAAAACTTGTTGTATTTGGAAATGGATCTCTCATGTTACCTACATGTCTACATAGACAATATTAAAATCAATACCTGGAGTTATCTGACTCTGAACAATCTGATTTATTTCAGTAGCAGTAAACAATGCAGGATTAGTGTTGTTAGGGTCTGTAGTTAGTATAGCCTTGTTAATATTAATCTGTGCTACACCACCTTGAGTAATAGGTGTACCTAACCAAAGTCCTAAATCGTAAAAGCTACTTAATAACTGCACTCCTTGCTCAGTAACAACACTTGCAAGAGGAAAGTTAGGTGGTATGCCTCCTCCTCTTTGTCTGATATCTGCAACAATAACAGAACCTAACCCAGCAGGAGCACTTAGTAATACATTACCAAGAGGCAGCATACTAGGATATTTAGTTGAATATATGTTTGCATACTGTCCTTGCTGGTCATAATAATTTCGGCTAAACTGTGCGTGACCCCAAGTTGAGTTTGGACTGCCTTGTGTTATAACTAAGTTTTCAACTAAGCTATCTCCCACAATACAGTGTCTGATAAAGTAAAGTTCACCCCAATCAACTGCTCTAACTAAACTCAAATTCAAAGTTCCTAAATTACTAGGAGTTGGAGGCGCAGTAGGAGCATAGTTAACAGTAATATATGCAGTCGGTACTGCATAGATCATACAATTACTTCCAAGAGCGACGGAGCTGTTTTGAAGTTGAGCTGTTTGATCGTCAGCTATGTAATGTCCATATTCTGGATTAGCGTCAAATGGATACCAGACTCCGTTATGATCTCTATATCCACTATATTCATAAAAGTCATTATAGGTTTTATAAGTAACTTGTATATAGTCATCTGCTTGTAAATTATCGTTTAATCTAACTGTTTTTAGTGTATTATCTATGCTTACTACATAAGTATTGGTGCCTACATTATTCCACGGCAAAGCTCCTTTACTTCTGTCGACTCCATTTATAAGTACTTGATCTAATTCATGTATAGAACCTCTAAAGCTAAAAGTAGTTGCATTTACTGGACTAACTACTTGCTTCAAAGATTTGTATTTAGCAGGACTAGGAGGATACGTTGAATTGACATCGCTGGTAGCTGAGTAATTAAGTTCAGGAACTGAATAAATTAGCCATACTTTGTCACCTACAGACAACCCGCTTCTAATAAGCCAAGAATTGTTAGGTTCATAACTAGGAACAGTATAGTAGCGATAAACAGTTCCAGGTTGAATAGTAGGACACCATGTATTAGCTGGTGTTGTTCTTACACCACTAACTTCAATTGGAGTATTTAATACTTTGAATCCCCATGAAGTGTTTGTAAGTTGAACTGGTCCTGTAATAGACCAGTCAGAAAATCCTGATACTATACCATTAAAAGTGGTGCCAGGTATATTAAAAGAGACATTCAATATACTGCCTATTACACCTTGATCAAATACATTTAAAGTGGCTAAATTTGGATAGTTTTCAGGTGCGTATCTTTCAGCATTTAATGTTGATATAGCATTGTTAGCTTTAAAAGAAGGGCCAGTAACAAAAGCTATTCCTATATTTTCAATTGAAAGTGGGATAGTAGGTCCAAAATAAAGATTAAGTTTGTTATCGTTAGTAATAGCAATTCCTTTAATTACAATAGCAGAGAAAACCCAGTTATGTAAAGCTCCGTAAAAAGTAGGTATTATAAGCCCAAATCCATAACCACTAGCTACTGATATTGTGCCGTCATTTTGATATTGAAGAAGGGTACCATTAGTAGTAGGGGTAACTAAATTATCATATCCAGTACTATAACAAACTGTATCTGCTGAGTCTACAATACCTGTTAAATCTTCAAAAGCATTACCTGGACTACCTGTATTATAAGTACCGTAAAAAACATAGCTGGCTACATTATAATATGATTCTGAAAATGCAATCCATTCTTGAGCAAAAACAGAAGTTATTTGAACAGTATAAGTACCAACAGGTGGATTTTCTAGTATCCAAGTTTGCATTCCACTAGAACCGCCACCACCAATTAAAGTAAGATTAATTCCATTATAAGTACACGCATTTGCATCAAAAACATTAGAATAGGCGTATACTGTAACAATCAATATTCTATTAGAATGATTGCCTATTGTATGGGACCAAGAAGTAGTGTGAGTACTAGATCCAATACCGTAACCACTAGAATCATGTAAAGCTTGCATGTTATATATTTATTGGGAGTATAATTGACTGAGCTGTATCAAAGTTAGCTACAAGTTTATCATTTTGTTGAGGTGAGTATCCAAATTCAATTACGCCTATTGGATTAGTATAGTCTTGAACTAAATTTAAATCTATTGCTTGGTCTGTTATTGAGACTCCAGAAGTACCAAATCCATTAATAAATTCTGAACTTAGTAAAGAGCTAACAGTAATTTGTGAAACATCACCCGATACCAAATTAGTATTAAGAGGAACACCGTCTATATTAGTAATACTAGCATAACAAGTATTGGCTGACTGTGATGTACTACTAGGACTTACATACAAATTAATGAATGCTTTGCGTACTAAGTCACTAGTAATTCTAGTTGACAAGTTAATACTTGTAGCGCTTGCCAAAGCAGTTAGTATTCCTGCACTAGCACTAAATGTAAATAAGCCTATAGGAACTGCAAACAACCCGTGCCATTCACCTCTACCGTCTGTAATAGCCTGGCTTGAAACAATAGCAGTAGCACCTGCGCTATAAGATATAGTTAAAGGGTACCAAGGAATTGGCAATTCATTATCACCAAGTAATAACAGGCTAACTTTTACGTATTCATTGCTGTCATGAATAACAGTACTCTTATCAACATTAACTCTTAGGATATCAGGAGTCCAATAAGTAACAACTGAGCTAGCTGGTCTAGCGTGAAATAAATATCCAGCCCTAAAAGAGTCAGGATAAATAGGGTTTACATTAAATGTTCCTGTAGGAGAAGTAGAAAGAGATACTGATTGCCTAATGTTAGGAATGCTTTGCTCCCAAGACACATAAAATTGATCTCCTCCAGTAGAGTTAGTCCAGTATTGTATGGTTTTATGGTCTTGGACTACAAAACTGTAATCTATATAGTAGCTAAGAACAAACCAGTCACCATCGTATCCTGAAAGAGGGTTAATAACTGAACCAGTTACATTACCTACTACAGAACTTGCATAACCTTTAGAAACTGTAAACTGGCTTAAATTAGGATAATTATAACTAGGAACTAACTTACCTTGTGATTGAACTACAAGCTCATACATCTTTACTTGAGGAGTAAAGTATAGTAAATCTAAGAAGATTTGTATAGGCGTACTAGTAGGTTTTACATAAACTATACCGTCTAAATTATAAGCGTAAAAGTTTTCGTTTAATATTTCTCCACTAGAAGAAACTTGACCTAACATTGTATTGGTCAAGTTTCTTGCACCACACACTATACAACCAGTAGGCACAATAGTATAGTAATAACCAGAACTGCCTATCTGGGTCCAAGTCATTGATTTGCCTGGAACTAGAGAATTTGAGTGTTGTGTGTAAGAGTAACCGCTAGCTAAACTACTAGTTATTAAAATTGGTCCCCATGAAGGTCTGAAACTAATTGATTCAGTAAGTAATTGGGCTGCACTTCCACTACTTTGAACTGACACAATTCCACGTAAAATGTAATTATACTGCTCTTTATTGTTAAAATAAAACCAGCCTGGATTAATTATTCCCGACCACTCACCTTGAGAAACAACAGGATTATACTTAAGATCTTGGAGATCACCAACACCACTAAAAGGATATTGAGCAGATTGAAGCCAGCTTGGAAGTAGGTTATTTAAGTAAGGAAGCCAAGGAGTTTTCATGTTTCAAAAGTTACTAGTTGTGATTCATTAGTAGGGCCAGGTAAATATGAAGTTCGATTCCAGTACACTACATTTAGTACATCGTATGAGTTACTAGCTTCTACAGAATCATTAAAGAACAAAAATAAACTTTCACTTCCTAAGTCCTCTCTAGATAAAGATAAGAAATTACCTGAAGGAGATGTAGTGTAAGATGTAATTATATATTGTGCTTGTAAGTACTGAGTATTAGCTTGATACAGCTCAATAGAGCCAGGTATAATCCAAGATCCAGATACAACAAAACTAAGAGGATCTATAGGAACCCCTTTGTATATTAATTGAACATAATTATCAGGAGTTCTGCTTAATAATAAGTTACTACCTACCCTAACTGGAGATTCAGTTACATATTCAATTCGACTAAGCTGAGGTACAGAATAGCTAACAGAACCAGTTAACGGAAATACATAAGATTTTGTAGTATCCCAAATTACGCTAGAACCTCTTCCCAACATACTAGCTATACGCTGATCTGCTTTACTTAAAAAACTAAGTTGTTGATTTTTGTTTCTTACAGAAGAATTGGTTTCCCAATATTTTCTTTTATAGTCATTTAGATTACTATAAACATCCCATTGGTCAGCAAAAAAGTAAGGAAGTATTGGGACAGTTTGATTTCCTATTGTTACAGAAGCTAAGCCGTTTAGTATCTGATCATATATCCTTTGGGATTCATAGTATACGTAAAATCCAGCTTCCCAGCCTAAATTTAACTGATTACCATTCCATCTTGGATCCTCTGGTTGAATGTAAAATACATCTTTATAGTAGTTAACAAGTACAATTAAACTATCAGCTATCGGAGGATTGATAGAAAATAAATAGCTAAAATCAAGTACACCAGAACTAGATCTAGCTACATTTGATACAATAGCTAGATTTCTAAAATAAATAGAAGATGTACTAGGATCTAATGCATAACAAAAATTAGTCTTTTCATCCAGTAAACAAGCAAGAGATTCTCTATATTCTATTTCAAAAGAACTGCCTGGCAAATTTAAAGTAATTGTAGGCGTATAATTTAAAGTACTTAAATATTTGGCTGCATATGCTCTTCTAGGGGTGCTAGCAGTACCAAAGAATTGAGGTTTCTCTCTTTCTAACTCAAATTTTAAATCTTCTTTTGGACTTATAATTGTGTCAAAATAAAACTCTCTAAGCGTAGAAGTCACCACACTTGTTGCTGACATCCACCTAGGTATCCAGTTAATATATGTATATCTTAAATCTGTAGATTGTGGATAACCTTGTGAAGGTATGTATTGTGGCTGTACATTGAGCGTACCAGATACACTAGAATTTAATGAAGCGCTTATTGTGTAGGTGGTTAATACTGAAACTGAAGAAGTAGAAATACTAAATGTAGCACTAGAAGCTCCAGAGTTAATTGTAACAGTAGCAGGAAATGTCAATCCAGATAAACTTGAAGTTAAACTTATTACTTGGTTACTAGGAGCCAATTTATCTAAATAAATAGTTCCAGATGTAGATTGATTTGCAGTTACAGTAGAAGGTGAAATGTATAAAGATGTAAGTACAGGAGCAGGAATAACAGGCCAACTAATAGTACTAGCTTCCCAGTAAAACTGATTGCCATTTAAGTCTGTTATTGCACCACCTAAATTGCCAGTATTAGTCAATGATTTAGTAGTTAAAGCTAAACCATATGAATAAGGAGTAAGTGGATAAGCTACTACATAATTAGTTGGAACCCAACCTAGTTCAGTATTATTACTGACACTAGCACCAGATAAAAGTGAATAGCCATTGGTGGGTGAACTTGGAACTAAGTTTATTCCAACTGTAGGCTGATTAAATACAAATGAATTAACAGCAAATTCATTGGCATAATTAGTAGGGCCTGTAATTAAAGTACTTGGGTTAGAAGTTAACGTCCCTATTGAAGTGTGCGAGTATATATCTGGAATTATACTACTTAGACCGCTAACTTCTAATAGTATACTAGCACCCAGCCAAATATTGGCTATCAGATGCATCGTAGTAGGAGCAGGGTTTGGAACAGTCCAAGCTATTACCAGCGTATTGTTAGCATCTAAAACAATGGTTCCATTATTTGAACCATACTGTGCAAGAGAAGCAATTGCACTAGCACCTGGTGTAGCACAAAATAATAGTAATGTATTACCAGGTGTAGGAGTCCAGTCTAGTGTAAGTGTACCTTCTTTATCTGAAGGCATGCCATAAGCTTGAGATCCATTACCTGCACCGCTGTATTGGATATGGAGAATGGATGCCATTATATATAGACCTCAAATACACTAATTAATTTAGGCAGCATTTTATCTGTTTACTACCTACTGGTAGCTACTAGAAAATAGAGCTACCAGTTAATTAAGTTTACATGTAATCTAGAGGATTCATAACAGGCTTATCAGGTTCTGCGTCTACGATAACTGTTTCAGTTATTAAAAGAAGACCTGCAATACTAGCTGCATTTTCTAAGGCACTTCTAGTTACTTTAACAGGATCAATAATTCCTGCTTCTACCATATCTTTATATTGGCCTGTCTTGGCATCAAATCCATACTGATAACCTGTATCAGTNTGNNTTTGAGATTCAATAGTCTTGGCCACTACAGCTTCTCCAATATAACCGCCATTATTGGCAATACAAATTGCAGGTGCTTTTATTGCAGATTTTACAATATTAATTCCAGCTTTTTCATCATGAGTAATATCTAGATCAGCCAATAAAGCATCTAATTTACTAACAGAACTCAAAAGAGCGCTACCGCCTCCAGGAACAATACCTTCTTCCATGGCTGCTTTGGTGGCGTTAATAGCATCTTCATATCTATAATGCTTTTCTTTAAGTTCAGTTTCAGTTGTTGCGCCTATCTTAATTACAGCCACTGTACCGCTTAGCTTAGCAATACGCTCACTAAGTCTCATCTTATCATGATTAGATTCAGTTTCTGCATGTTGCACTTTAAGAGCCGCAATGTATTTTTCAAAAGCTTGTGGATCAGATGCGCCGTCAATAAATACAGTATCTTCCATAGTAACTGTAACACGTTTTGCATTACCTAAATCGGTCATTTGAACGTTCTTTAGCTTGTACCCCATGTCAGGAGCAAAATACTTACCGCCTGTAAGTACAGCTAAGTCAGACATTAAATCCTCTCTTCTACTTCCAATACCAGGAGCCTTAACACAGCAAATACTCAAATTACCTTTTAGCTTATTTAGAATAATAGTAGCCATTGGATCCTGATCAATATCATCACTGACGATCAAGATTGGTCGATCTTTGTTGGAGCTTAGACAGTGATTAAGAAACACACCTACTTCATTCAAGTCATTGATTCGATCTCCCCACAATAAAATAAGAGGATCTAACAAGTCAGCTTTTCTTTTTACACTATCTGTTGCGAAGTAAGGATTAGGCATACCTCTATCAATTTTCATTCCTTTTACTAGCTCTAAAGAAGTCTCTGTCTTTTTAGTAGGCTCAAAAGTAACTACTCCATCACTACCTACAGCAATAAAAGCGTCAGAAACATGACTACCAACTTCTACGTCATTACCTGAAATAGTAGCAATATATTTGATCTCATTTGGATCGTTAATTGACTTCTTGATAGTTTGTAAGTGATCAATAACAGTAGACACTGCAAGATCCATACCTTTCTTTACACTTACTGAATTACCACCTGATCCTACATATCTAAGTCCTTCATTAATTAAAGCCTGAGCGAGAACGGTTGCAGTTGTCGTACCGTCTCCAGCAAGTGTATTGCTTTTCATAGCAACTTCAATACAGTACTTAGCACCCTCATCTTCAAGAGCGTCAGCAAGCTTAATTTCTTTGGCAACACTAACACCATCTTTAGTTAGTGTTCCTGCACCATGTTGTTTATTAAGCAACACTAATCTTCCTTTAGGCCCAAGTGTCACCTTTACAGCCTCTGCAACTTGGTTGACTCCTCTTGCCAGACCTTGACGTGCTTCATCCTTAAAATATAGTTTCTTTACTTTCTTCATATCTTTATTATCACTCTTACTTACTAGTTTTTCTGTCTTTCGCAGCGCAATACACACTTAAACTGTCTGTTACTGCATATTTAATTGTTTTATTTTTCTTGTCCAGCATGCTAACAATTTCTGGAAATCTAATAGTCATAGCATCATATACTTGATCTTTTTCTGCATTTAAAATACCTGTTGCTTTAATTTTTGCGTCCCTAGCACTTACCCAAGTTATATGGTACAACTTTGCAAAACACCATCCAAGCAAAGTACCTTTTACTAAACTAAGTGCTTTAATAGCTGTACTACTTTTTGAACCTGCAGGTGACTCAGAATACACTTCAAAAGGACCGTGTTTTTTTTCTATGTCTAGCAAAGAAAAAAGTAATTCATGAATTCTGGCTGTATCTTGTTCGGACTTAAGTTTGATTTTAGTGTTTGCCTTAGTTTGAATGCAACCACAATCTATTACTTTACCGTTAGTATCTAAAACTGACCACCCTGTTGCAGTCAAACTAGGATCTAAACTTAAAGTACGGTGTATTAATTGTTTAGGTTCCAAAATCTACTAACCCCACCACATATTGAATATCTTTTAATTCCATGTTACTAACTTGGCTTCTCCATTTAAACACAGGACTTGTAGTCTGGAAAGAGCTAACCATAGTATCGTCACTAGGATCTACTATATCCACATCTGTGGAACAGTAAACAGTAAAATCGGGAACCAAAGGCATATTATCAGTAAAAATCAAACTGCTAGCTTGATGTACCCAGTAACGAATCATCCAACTTGCAATTGGCTGAGTAACTTTATTAAATATGTGAGTATCAATATCAATTAGATTTCCACTCACAGAATAATTTACAATACTATTTCCTACTGATATTGATCCCAAAATAGGATCTGAATATAGACTTCTAAATAAGTCAGCTGTACTTTGATCTGGACTAAGTTGCTCAAAAGGAAACACATGTTGGCTTACATTTTTAATCTTATAACCTGTAACTGCAGGTAGATCAATTCCACTTGACGCACTAGATACATTTAATACTGTTCCAGTTCGAAGAGCAGCACTAATATAACTTCTAAGTCCTGATATATCTGAACTTTGAAACCAGCTAGCAAGCAAAGACCAAGTAGCTAAATCAGAATTAGATTCACCTGATCTACGACTAAGATTAACCCATTGAGCTTTTTCATCTACACCATTCCATAAATCAGTACGTACAGCAGTTACTAATGCAGTTACAGAATTAATAGTTAAAAGTAAGTTTTGATGTTGGTGTGCCTGATTATAATTACGACTACGAATTCTAATAGGGGTATTAGACTGATAAGATAAGAATCCATCAGTTCTGATAGAACTACTTAGTATTGGAAACCAGTTTTTAGAGCTTGGATGTTCTAAAAACACTGTAGAGTAGCCGTCCCAGTAATTTATGTGCTTCATGAACTGCCAACCTAAATTATCTGAATAAGCTGTTTGTTCTATGAGATCAAAACCAAAAAGTATTAAAGTTTGACCTTGTTGATACCATCTCCAGTCAGCTGCATTAAATAAGTCTAGTAGATCATCAGCTTTCTGTACTTCAACTAGTCCACTGGCTGACTGGACCATCAATGAGCTAACTGTATCTGTGCAGTAAGCTACCCATAAATAACTGGGCTGACTAAGATCAAAATACCCTTGACCATCTAACCCCACACTTACAATAATGTTTTGTAGTTGTTGTTTCTCGTTCTCAAAAGCTTCAAATAGCATATTGAGATTGTTAGTGGAGTTTGGAGTTCCAGATGTAAACGGCGTTAATAAATAAGTAGGAGTATCTGTTAATACTCCTTGTAAAGTAGGTATTGGAATGTCATCAAACAAAGATTGATCTTGACCAAAATCGATCCACCTAGGTAAGTAAAAATCGGCTGTAGTAAGATTTTTTTCTAGTTTGTAGAAATATGAGTGCCACATTAGTTGCTTACTGTACAGATAAAGTTCGTATTACTAGGCGATCCCCTACATTTAAAGTAAGTTTGCCTGCACTTGCAATTGGAGATCCATCTAAACCTAACACTACTACTGCATCTTTAATACTTACATCAGCATTCAATGCAACAGACTGAACAGTTGCAGTATTAAATGAACCTATACCTGTACCGTCTTCTATTGGCAAGTTATTGATTCTTGCTTGTAATTGATCTCTAACACTTTGTCTGGTTGTTTCTTGTGTTGTAGTGTTCGGGGCAAATACTAGATTGACTTGAATATCAAGCTGTCTATAATTAGGAGGTCTAATTAAACTACTGATTCCTACAGGAACATATTCAGCAACTAGTGACTGACACTGGTTAATTATTGCACTCACATTGTTTTGATTATAAGGAATAATAACAGCATCAAATGTCCCTGCACCTCTGTACTTGTTTAATATATAAACATCTTGGACTCCAGGAACCGATTTTAGCAGCGCTCCTAGATTATCCAAGTTAAGTACATTTCTGCGTCTAAGGTCTTGGAGGATTCTATAGCGATAAGAATCATCACTCTCCAAGCTAGTGCCACCACCAATTGGTAGCAAGTTGGTCACAGATACACTTGCGCTAGGTAAGTTACACGTGTTTAAGTCACCTATACCTACATTATAGCTTTCACCTGTATTAGCTGCTGTTACAGTTGCAGTACCTGATTGACCGGGATTTAAAGTTAAACCGACTGTAGTAAAGTAAGCTACTTGAACATTACTAGATTTATAAACTCTAGTACCTGCTGGAATTACCAGACTTAAACTACCTAAATTTGTAAACTGTACACTAGGAGTATAACCTACAGTACTAGCTTGATTTGGTTGAATTCTAGGAACTCCAATCAAATACCCCCAGTTATCTAAATCAGCTCCTGTTGCAGTACTCAAATTATTTTGCTGATCTCTATCTTCAACATAAGCCCACACATCATCCATCTCAGCTGCTATAATATTTAATATTACACCTATAACTGAGCTTTGAAGATTGGCAGTAATCGTAGTTTGATTAAGTATCTTATTATAAATACGATTTAGTATCTGTTGTCTTGATGGTCTAGCAATCGCCATAGTTAATTCCTATTCAATATTCAATTAATAGAGTCAGTGAAACCAAAAGGTTGCACACTTAATTTTAATCTATTAAGCTTTTTGGTTTCACCGTCATCTATGTAAGTAGAAGCATTGTTTTCTATTTCATATGAATAAGTGTGAAAATATTTGTATTGACGTGTTAGACCGTGCCTAAGAGCAACAACACTTTTAGGACTCAAATTAAGATAACGTTCAGCTTCTTCTTCTGGACTTAAAAGTTCCAGATAACCGTCTGACTCAATTACTATAGAAGAACTACAAATTAGCTTTCGATCTATTGATTCTTCTAATCCAGGTATACCGTGTACGCGATACAAAAAAGATTTCATTAAGAGCACTCTCCACAACAAACTTTTTTCTTTAAGCCTGAACCGCAAAAACATTTATCGTTTCTGCCAATCTTTCCGTAGCTCTTATACACACTTGTTTCTCTTGGTTTGCTAGGAGGACCAGCTAATCCAGCATCACTTTGTTTAGCTAAATGATTCCAAGCTAAAGGCCAAAGTCTAAAGTTTTGTTCTAAACTATATTCATCAATAATAAGTTGACGACCTGCTCGCTGCATATTTTGTAGTTTTTCAGGGTCATTTATTAAGCTCATTATAGCGGAATACCAAGACTTGTGTGCATGTTTTCCACCATTACCTACTGTTAATACAGCTCCTGGATGTCTTCGCTCAAATCTTGTATAAGGACCAAAATTACTTCCTATCATAGCAGCACCATAAGCCATGCCTTCAATAAGCTTAAGATGAGATTTGCACATATTAAACTGGCAAGGCATAATTGGAGCCAAACCTATATCAATACCTTCAAGACCATTTGGGTGATCCATAAAGTGTCTAGGAGGAATAAAGTCTACTTTATCAACCGGCCAATTAAATCGCTGAATCATTTCGTGCATCATAGATTCTGAGCTGTACATAGCAAACACTACATCATCTCTTTCTCTTAGAATCTTGTTAATGTCTGGACCTATTTCCATCAGGTCTTCTTGGTGCGTACTGCCTCCAGACCAGCTAATTACTGTCTTACCTTGCCACTTTTCTGGCTTAGTTAGCTTTCTAGGTGCAATCTTGGGCGCACCAAAATGCCAAGATACGTCACAACCCCAATCTCTACAACCAAAATCAATATAATTTTCAAGTATAGAAACATTTTGATTGTACTGAGAATACCATTTAGCTATCTCTGGAGTAGTACAAGTCAATCCGTCACATGCTTTAATAATCTTGGACATAGTTGCAAGTTCAGGACTTCCTTGGTGGTAACTTACAAAAGCAGGACTAGTAGGAAGAACAGAACTTAGATCGTCATCAATTTCAAAGAATATACGTTTAGAACTCCATCCCAACATTCTAATCACTTCTAGTACATCTGGACTATGTTGTCTAGGTGCCAAAATAATATCATGGTTCATAAAATCAGCCATGCTTTGCACGCTGGTTGTAGTTATTTGTGCACCGTGCATTTTTAAATAGTGCAAAGGCAGTATAATTCTATAATAACCACAAGCACTTTTGTCTGCAACTAGTCCAAGTACTTTTAGATCCTTAAATTCATCGCTAACTCGAATATCAGGAAGTTCTTTAACCGCATGCAAAATTTGTTTATTCTGATTCATACCAGTATTATCGCAGTAGACTATTAAATTTTTATTTCTGTCTATTTAATACTCTTGAATAAACGTATCCTTCTCGTAAATTAAGCTGACTTTGTATTTGAACTACCGATCTCACATTGTCTATAGAATTAAACTCTACTAAAATGAATACTGTATTTTCATCAAGCGGAACTGCACTTACATCTGGACTTTGAGTTAAACCGTCAAATGTTAGGTTATCTAAAATACGTTGCTCAATAGCAGCACAAGTATATGTATTATTAGGTTGCCCTACAAAGTCTTCAAGACTACAACCAACACTAGGTTGCAAAGTCCAGTCAGTCTGATACGTTTTTAATCTAAATAGTATTTCTTGAGTAAGTGCTGAATCTCCAGTGACTAATTCTAAATCACCATTAGCTCCCCAAACCAAATCACCTGAATCTGTCATTTTGATATCTATCATTTTATTCCTTATATTAGTGTACTTAGCAAGCTATGTGTTTCTACGTCTGCACTTGGTAAACTACCTGGATTAGTTTCAAATATCTGAGAAGCATCAAATATTTGGTCCATAAAAACTGCATCAACTATTTTTCCTGAGGAACCATCTGCATTTTGAACATAAGTTTGTGGTCCTATAACAGAATAGTTACTAATCGAGCTTGAATCAGACATACTCAATACATAGTCTGTATGAAATAGTTTAGGGTTTATGTTTTTAGAGTTAATAGTAAAACTAGTAATATCTTGAGTTGTGATCTGTGTATACTTACTTTTTAAGGTAACATAGTCAGCCATAGCCAATATAATACCTGTACCATCTAATAATAGCCTAGATTTACCTGAAAACAAATCAAATTGAAACTGATCTCTTAAAACATATCCAAGAGGCAAGTCAGGATGTCTATGCCCTATTTCAGACTCAGACCAATTAAGCATTAAATGCTTTGTATTGCTAGAGTTTATGCTATCTTTATAATCTGAAGTTATTTTACTTTTATCCATTAAAAACTGATATTCAAGATGCTATTTACATCTTCACTGAATAACCCTCTTCCTGTTGCGTGTACCCAAGTTGGATCAAACATTAATGTTCCTACTCTAATTGGCTGACCACTTGGGCCTGTACCGTTATCTAGAGTATTAGTCTGGGAACCGTCTAATTGAGTATCTTTTTGACTGCTGAATTTAATAGGGCCATATAATCCATTATCTACTTGAACAGGCTTAGTTACAGGCTTAGAATTTACTTCTCCAGGACCATCTGGAACCAGCATAACAGAGTCTGAAATAGTTTTTCTACTTAAACTTGTGCTATCTTGATTTGGACTAGATCGACTTGTAAGCGCCATAATAATAGGCGTCTTTTTATTTTTACCGTCCATCTGTGCAAACTGTACTTTATTGGCATCTACTGAGATAGCACTTCCTTTTCCTGTATAACTTCCTTGTAGACCATCTACTGCTAAAGGGTTAAACAATAAATCATAATGTTTTTCTTTTGGGCGCATAATAGCCCAACCACCATCTTGACTGTCTTTTATTAATTGTCCTTTCTCAGCTGTACTGACTCCATTCAAACTTGCAAACCATTGTTTGCTTACTTCTTGAACCAACACATCACTAAATTTCTTGATTACTCCTACCTGTGATTGGCTATGGAAGTCAGCATCTTGTCCTGCTTTTCTAGTTATCTTTCCGTCTAAATATTGGCTAATCATGTTTAGTATCCTGGTCCGGAGCCTCTTGGTATGCTATTAGGTCTACCATTTGGAAGTAAGTGATTATAGTATTGTGCCCAAGCTCCACTTGGTGTTCCACCATAAATTGTAACGTCATGTTTAATGTAGTTTATAAACATCTGAGTTTGTTCTGCCACGGTATATGTATATTCTTGTGCACTGCCAAAGTCATGTGTACCTGGACCTTGTCCAAAATAACCGCTAGAATTAGGATTGCCACCTGAATCTGGAGGTGAATTAACCCAACTACATTCATGCTTTACAATGTTATAAGTACTAATCCATGCATAAGGGTCATTTGGAAATGCAGCTTCTACTGCTTGTTTTATGTATTGTTGTGCAGGGTTTAGTTTTTCAGGAGGCATTACAGTTTCACTAGGAAAGTTTGGTATTGTAATTTTACCTCTACTAGGTTCACTAGGATCACTATTCAATATTTCTGATATAGGAGCCAATACACCAAGTGAACTAATATTTGAATTGATACCTGAATAGTTATCTCCAAAACCTAGATTAAATAAAGCATAAGACATATCTACATTTAACCTGTTACGATACTGTTTCATATCAGTAATCGGGTCAAAGATAGTAGATACAGGTTTAATATGTTCAAGTTGAGTCAGGTCAAAAACACCATTTATTGTTTTCATTAGTTACTCTGATTTTGTAAGTACGCTACAAATTTTGCGTCTGTTTGAGTCACGGCATGATCTGGAACTTCAATACCAGCAACAGTTGCTAATAAACCAGTCCACTTACTTGCTTGTGCCCATGAGCCGTCTCCTAATGTTAAGTAGCCAGTAAGTAGTTTATCAGCCCAACTAGGATCGTCTCCTATTACTAGTCCCTGATGTCCTCTCATACCAGCAACATACGGAATGTTACCTACAAATAGGGGATACACTTTGGCCACATTTCTAGCTCTTAATCTAGCATTAATACCGTTTATAACTGAGCCACCAATAATAAATTGTATGGTGTCACAAGCTAAACTAATAAATGGTCCTCCTGCAAATTTAGCCAATCTAAATCCTGTATAAACATCTTTAAGAAGCTCATAAGATTTAAGTACCTTAGCTTTAGCTAGTACTTTATAAGCATCCAAAGCTGCTGCAGCTTCTTTCTCGTCTTTTAGAGCTTGCACAGTAGATTTGGCATTTGCTGCAGCTTGTTTGGCACCATCAACAAATAAACCTAAACTAGTTTTTACATTTTCAAGTTGTAATTGAGCGTTCATTTTTCCTGTAGGCATCTTAGAAAAGAATTCAGTATAAGGTCCTATAGTATCCGCTACAACAGTTCCAGCTAAAGTTGGTCTTTCAACTCCGTAACCAGTAAACTTTAGAAACTCTGTATTAGATACATATCTAACAAGTTCATCAGTATCTTTAATGTCTACAGGTATATCACTAACTAGCAGTTTAATTTGTTCGTCTAAAAGTTGAATCTCATCTTGCATCTTAGCAATAGTAGTTGAATCAGTTGTAACTACTATCTGTTCCTGAATAGTTCTAATTTGCCTTGCTAAAGTTTGAGCTTCTTTTCTATTATCTACACCCAATAAACCTGCTACTTGTCTAGGAAATTGATCTAGAAAATTAGATTTTTGAGTTTCTGTAAGATGTCTACGTGCTCTAATTGCTTCTTGTATATCCGAACCAAATACAGGTAATTTACCTTCTTTTATTTTGGCTATATCTTCAGCTTCAGAAGCATTTAATTCTAATGCTTTCTTTTGTACTTTAGCAATAAAATCTGATCCAGATTTATCTATTGCTTCTACATCTAGACCAAGGGCACCGTAATCTGGATTACTAGATAAAGACTCTAAGTCAGATTTAAGTTTTTTATCTATTTCCTCAATTTGACTTGAATAGTCTGGACTTGTTTTATCCAGTGCTCTTTTATCTGTCAATGCTTTTTCATTAAGCACTTTTCTAGCTTCCAAGTTTTTAACATTAAGTTCAACCTGAGAAACATTTGTTTTACTAGCTATTCTATCAAATGTTTGACCACCACTTGTAGATCTTAAATCTCCGTCATATCTAACTTTATTCTTTAAAAAGCCCCAAGTACTTGCAAGTAGTATGCGATATACCATGAATGAACCTAGTCTAACCAAAAATCCACTGCACAGAGATTCAATCATGTGCCCACCAATCTGACTTGAGTGAGGAAGTACTACTGCATCAGGAGTTACAATTGTCAAAAATCCTTCTTGACAATTCATTTTGTGGACTACTTCTTTTACAAAAACAGGACCTTTCATATTGTTTCGGTGATCTGTAACCAATATCAAATCATGGGGTTTGATAGTTGGCATGCCCATCATTACAAATTCACCTTGATACATTTCTTTGACTGTATCGATAAGCACACTTACTACACCATTTTCTACCCCGGCAGTACTAGGAGTTTCTTGTACAAAACCAGCTCCAGGTACCCAAGGAATAAAATGGTTTACAACAGCTTCACTTACATTTTGAACTGCAGTTACCTGTAGTTGAGTATTTACCTCAATTGTTTTACGGTCTCCAGGTTCAATATTGCTATCAATACTAAACTGTATAGTTTTTAGTAGTGTTTCTTGATTAAGTGCATTTGTTTCTTTACGAGTACCGTAGGCATCTGTAAATACTTTCTCACCATCAGCACGAATGTTATTTTGTAGTAAATTAAGTCCAGAGTGTGCAATATAACACTGCATATAGTTCTTCCAATCTAGATATTGAACTAACTTATTAACATCAGTAAGAGGATCAAAATTAATTAAGTCTGGATTAGTAAGAACAGTTTCTGGGCTAATGTTTGGGTGTAGAGCATTTAGCTCTGCTGCATACTGAGCTGACAAACCTCCTAATTGTGTCACTCTTTTTTCATATGCTATTGAACTATTAGTTTGACCAGCAAAATCGAATGTAGAGTTAGAAGATCCTGGATGAGGCGGTATTGCAATGGTACCGTCACTATTAAGTACAGCAGTATCACCATCATCATAAGTAATCAACCAAGTGCCTACTGATGTTTTGATAGCTATTGCAATTCCTATTTGATAAGAAGCTCCCGATATATTTTTAGCTGAAAATGCTGTATTATAATAGCTAACAGGTAAACCATTTAATTTTGCTGGGTTACCTTTATCTAAATTAGAAGGAGTTATTTGAACTTGTCTTTTTGTACCGTCTATTGTTAAATTATTAGTAGTGGCAGGCAATAAGCTTGAAGAAGAGTCATTATTCGTAGAGGTTAATATACTATCTGAGTACTGGTAATTAAAAGGCCACCACCACTTACCAAAGAACAAACTAGTACGCATTCCAAATGGTTCTGCACTTGCTACAAAATCAAGACAGGCATGCCTACAAACTTCAATAACTTTCCACGGCGTAGGCTCATCTACATCTACACTAATTAAATTAGAATTAGACCAATTATAGATTGCAGCTGTATTAAAGTAATTTCTAATTGCAGGAATACCTTGTTCAAGCTGAGTTTCACTTGAACCATAAATGTTTATTTGAATTTCAGCTGGTTTGTGTATTACACCTTCCCAGTAAACTTCACCAAAATGAGCAACTCCATTACTCATGTCTCTAAAGTTTCCGCCTGTTAAGTTATCCCATAAACTTGCTCCAACAATAGCTTCTGTTACAATGGAGCTAGGATCTTTACCTATTCCTAAAAATCCTCCATCTGTAAATCTATTTGCATTACTGCCTTCTAGAAGTTTCTTGGTGCAAGGTTTTTCAAGCTCACATCCATCACCAACTGCATAGACAGTTACAAATCCATCTTGTACAGGAACTTCTACTACACTACCATTAAAAACAATAGGCAATTCAGAAGCGTCACTGCCGTAGCCCATTCTAACTTGTAACCTAGCTCCAACCTGTAAAGCCAGTGCTTTAATGTGGTTATTTTTGGCTAGTCTAATCAAATCTTCAGGTATCTTTTTAGTAATCCAGTCATTGAATAGTAGAGGCAGTGTACCTATTAATCCACCTTCAAGAGCTTGTTCTACTCTTGCTTGATTTTGTACTGCCATCTGCTGTGCTTTAGCTTCTTGTAAGGCATAAGCTGTCAAGTTATAAAAAGCATTACTAAATGTTATGCTACATGTACTTCCTGCCTGAAATCTAGACTTGAATACTTCAATATCACTTACACCAGTTCGTGTGTAATATTGATCCCATAATTTACGACCACCCATTTGCCAGTAAAAACCTTCATTTATAATGATTACTTGATAACTGGGAAAAGCACCTTTTAATTTGCCAAATACAGAGTGTTTTTGCATGTCTACCAAACTACCGTAAATAGCTGCTTCAGAACCAGGTTCTAGTGCAGCACGTAATTTAGTTAACATCTTTTGTTTTTGACGTGCATCCATACCAGGTTGCGCACCTACAACAGGGTCTGTAGCTGATGTAGTATTTAAAGATAAGTTATTAATTGCACCAGTAGGTCCTTTAATTGGTAACAAAGCACCGTCTTTAGCAGAGTCCATAAGAACTACTGCTCCAAGATTATTAAAATAAGGATCCCATTGGAAGTCTGGTAAATTGTAAGAGCCCCATGATTTACTTAATTTATAAAAAGCTACTTGATACAAATTAAGAGTTTGTGTGCAGTCTGTATATTTATTTACTTCTTGAGTAAGAATTACAGAACCTTCTTCACTAAATAATTTAGGTCCTAGTGAGTCTAATGTAGATACTGATTCTAATAATCTAGTATCTGTAACATCTCCTAGTTTACCTGTTTGCGCATCAAAATACTTGTTTCTAAGATCTTGCCTAACTGTCATTTCAATTGCAATTAGAATTAAGCTAGGATACTTGTATTTTTTATAGTCAGAATATAACTGGCAAAATGTTTTAATACCTGATTGGGCGATTGCTTCTTTTGTACTTACCTGAAAAGTAGGAGGAATACAAGTAGGTGTCAAACTAAATACACCGCCACTATCTGTAGCACCCAAGTTATTATTTTGGGCAAAGAAACCCATTACAATGTTAGGATCAACTCCATATTTTCCACTAGCCCACCAAATATAAGGCCCTAAATTTTTGATTGCCTCATCAAGAGTTGAATTTATAAATATACTACTAATTATTGCTGTGCCTTCTGTTTGAGCACTATAATGAGCAAAATTACTATTTGCAACAGCAGTCAATGTCAAGTAGTTAAAATCTGAGTGCCATTTAGTATTTAAAACTGTACCTGATAAACCACTATTAGTAGTCAAGTCTAGTGAAACTGTCCCTGAGTTAGCAAGTTTAACCTGTTCTGATCTTTTAGCAAAGTTTTCTAGCTCAGTCATTGTTAAGTCAGTACCCGCTAATACATCAGTAGGAATTAAAAATGATCCGTGATCTTGATGGTCATAATTAGGTTGAGCAGTTTTAAAACTTAATCCAAGTGCTATAGCTTCTTTAGCTTTTTGCTGTCTCCAATTCAAATCAAAATACTGTAACAAATTAGGTGTTTGATTTCCTAGATTTTCAGGGTCAACAGGATTATAAGTTAAGCTAGGAATTGTATTTTGATAAATAGCTGATTGATCTCTAGGAGTTAGAACAACTGTAGGAACTTGTGTGTTAGTATTAGTTTGAACACTGCTTACTAATGAATCTGTAGCAGAACTAGGCCACCAAGCTCCAGGGGTAGAATCAAACTTAGCGTTTAAATCGTTATTTACGTCACTTACTTGTTTAAGTACGTCTTTTGGAAATGTATTAGATAGTACATCAGCCTGCATTCTTGCAATTGGATTTGCTCCTGTACCGTCATCGCTTCCCCAGCTATAAGAAGGTTGAACAGTTGTTAGTCCACCATGTTCTGGATCAAAAGTTCGATAACCAGATTGTGAATTATCTTTACTACCAGGTGCATGTAGACCTTGACCTACTTGTCCGTTAGCTAGATGAGTGTGAATTCTAGGTCCATGAAGATCATCACCTATTTCTTTAAACAGAGCTTCCCAGCTTTGAGTATGGTCATAATAACAGTAAAAATCAGGGTCCACATACTTAGATTTGACACCTAGTAACATCTCAGATTGACTGATAGGCCATTCAGACATAGCTAAGTAATTGTACTGCAACATCTCGTCGACTTCAGAGTCTTTTAATAAAGCAGATTCTGCAGGTGTAAGTCCATTAACACCTGTATTTGGTAAACTACCTGTGTTTTGAGTAGATCTATATTTAGCAGCTTTTGCAAGGGTGCCAATCCAAACTTTTAGTTCATTTAAGTCTGGCAGTTGCATGTCAGGATATAATTCTTCAAGTTTTAATTTAGACTGCAAATCAATCCAGTCTTTACCGCGATCAGTGATTGGAGTTCTGCCTATTTTAGTATTTTGCTCCCCACCAAAACCAGAATACTCATAAATACGACCAATATTATTTAGCCAAGTATCAATGTATCTAACTTCTTCACTCTTAAGAATTACTGGATCATATTCTATGAAACTGAAACTCCAGTCCCAAACTCCTGGATGACCGTCTACTGATTCAATATCCAAACTAATAGGCATTACAAAATTAACACCCATCAACTGAAATATTTCATTCTCAATCTTCAAGAAACTTTTAGCGTACTCTTGTACTTTAGACACATCATTTAAATCGCTTAAAAACTTTCTGGAGCGCTTAAATAAAGATCTAGTCTCCCAACTTGCTTTAAGCTGTTCAAGTACACGCTTACCTTCTAAGCCAAATGCTTTACCTTGAACTACAAATGAACCATCATATCCTCCCATGTAAGAATGGATAGGAAGTGGGTCATGTGTAGTACTTGTAAGAGCTAAATTATGAGATTTTTGAGCCGCAATACGTTCAATAACTACATCACTTAAAGAGTTAAAATTGTACACGTTAGATTGATCAGGAACAAAAACATCTTTAAGTTGTGTGCCTATACTCGTATACTTATAACTAGCTTTTGGATCCATGCTAAGCTGACTAATAGTTTGATTTAACTTACTTTTAAGCTTGCTTTTAGCTGCAGGACTAGCAACCTTTAACACTACAGCAAAGTATAACCAAGGTTGTGTTTGCTGTTCGATAATAATTGGCTGTAAACGATTAACGTAGTCTAGGTAATTTATATCTCCACTTACTGGAACAGTAGTAGTGCCGTAATTAGATTTTAATAGATAACTTTGAATTTGAGTAGCCAGACTGATGCCTACTGTATTAATTGTACCTGTTCTGCCATCATAGTTTGAAGTATCAGCTTGGCTACCTCCCAAATAACCAGGTATGTCTTGCAGATTGTTATCAGTAAATGTAGGCTGTTGTACTACGTTATTTAATTGGTTCCAATCCAGTAAACCTGCAAAACTTGGTTCTGGTTGACCAGGAGCTTGAACATTAAGAGGAGCTTCAGCTACAAAATGAGACCAGCTTGAATATGAGCTTAACTTAACTGCATAATATTCAGATTGATAAGGTCTATTTGAAATGCCTGATAATACTTTGACATTAGATTGATCTATTAAAGAACTGTTACCAGAAATAACACCTTCTTGGAGGGCCTTTAACGTGCTCAAATCTGTAACTACTGGATCATATGTTTTATTGTCTCTCAATAAGTCATTTAAAAGTTCAGAAGTTGTAATATCTGGAAAACTGAGTTTAAGGCTACCTGTAAAAGGCAGACCAGAATATTTAGATTTACTTCTAGACTTGCAGTAAGTTTTTATAAGGGGCCAACAATACATATCATCTAATCTAAATCTACCTTCATATCCAGTAGTAGCATTAGGTAGCATTGGAGGAGTATAGTATTCCCAGTTAAATGGGTCAAAGGTTATTTGGCATTGAAGTGAGTTTGGAAGTCCGTCAACTGTACTTATTGAATAGTTTCTAACAGCTATTTCATGATAAGGTATTTCACCTATTTCATCTAACATAGCAAAAGGGCCACCTTCTACAGTAGTAAAAGGCATAAGTTGAATCTGTTCTAGTACTTCTTGAACAGATTTTTTAATATCTTCTGGACCGTCTGCAATCCATGTCAAAGTATAAGACTGATAGCTGTACCCGTCTCCACGTTTAATTGAACCTGATTGTCTAAGTACTGGCTGAGAATCTACATAACTAGATCTGGTTTGAGTAAGATGTAAAATAGGATTGGTGAACTTAGCATAACCAATTCTAACGCCTTCACTAGAATCAAAAGGCACTTTTACAGGACTAAAAGGTAAAGGTTCTAACTGATCTTCTATATGGGCAGGACTAGATTTTTTAACACTTGAACTAGTAGGCATACTACTAGGAATACCAGTAGGTTTTTTAGGTCCAGCTAATGTAATAGATATACCAGCATAAACTCCTTCACTAGATTTAAGTGGAGTATTAGGATCTAGCCCAATTTTAAGTTGCTGAATATAAAGCAACTGAGCAGGCATAGTGCCTTCAATAACTTGGCGTATATTGTTAGTAGATGCAAACCCATTTTTAATTAAAAAATCACTAGCAATACCTTCTGGTAGCTCTACATTGTAGATGTTTTTCTTGGAGTCTTTAAGTTCAAACACAACAGTACCAATATTTGTGCCAGTCTTTAGATCGGTCAAACTTCCTGTAATGCTATTTGTGGATGTACCTGGATTAGATACTGGTTTTAAATTTGCTGCCATGTTATTTTACTTGAGAGACTTAAAAATACGAAATTCATTGAATATTGTTTTTATTTTCTTAGTAATATTCAGATCTGCTTTAATACTTTGATTCAATATTTTAATAGGTTCTTCTATTTTGGGACTTTGACCTGCAATGTTTTGAGTTAAAGTGCCTGCCATATGTCCAGTATTTGATTTCTTTTTTGCTTGATTAAATAATTTTTTAATCAGCTTATGTGCTCCAGCATAACTGCTAGCTGAATCAAAAAATTCTAAACCTTCAGGGCTGTCTAGCAACTTAAATAGAGGACTGATTCGTTTAGCTTGGTTAATGGCTTCAGTCATACGTTTAGGCATTAATTTATTTGTAAGTTGCACACTCAATGATTTTAGTGCCCTTGCTTTACCTACTTGACTTGTAGGTGTCTGTTTGATTAGCTGAGCCATCATACTAGCTTTCACTTCAACAGGTATCTGCCTAGCCTCATTTGCAATATACTTGGTCACAGGTGTTTCAGATCTTGCAATATATTTAGATATAAGAGTAGCTTTGTTACCTCTATGAACTTTAATACCTGAAGGTATACCAGTATCATTTTTAAGTTGAGTTCTAAGAAAGTCTGTACCTATGCCATGTAACGCAATTAACCCATTTTTTTGAAATGGTGCAGATATAATTTGATCTAAGGCGTATTTCATCTTAATATAGACACCAATTTTCTAGAATTAGATCTTTGTCTTTTATCGTCAATCTTAGTATCGACTTTGCGGAACTCCATTTCTCCGCTAAGTGAGTCCATTACTTGACTTACCATTGCATCATGGTGTTCTTTGTCATTCACAAAACCAGAAAACGTAATATCTAATTGAAAAGGAGTAGACTCGCCATGCCAACTTCGTAATCCACTAGATTTACCTGGAATTTCAGAACTTAAACTAATAGGGTCTCCTTGTTGGTTAGAGATGTTACCTTGGCTAAACTTATCTTTGACTTTATGGGTAGCAGATATAAGTCCTAATACACCGCCTACAGCAAGTAATGGAATAACCATTGAATTAAGAGGTTTTATATTTGCAGTACGCATAACCAACTCATGTTGAATAGCTACAATTCCAGGTTCTCCTCCGCCTGCTTGAGCCGTTACTTTAGTTAAAGCAGATTCAATTTGTGCAGGAGAAGGAGTAGGTGGAGCAATCTGAGCTTGATTCAATACAGACTCCATTGTACTCATAATATTTCTACCTCCTGCTGATTGTAATTGAATACCAGTTTCACCAGCTGCATAGGCTGCATCTTTAGCTGCGTTTATAGATTCCATAAAATCTGCATAACTACCTGCCACATTAACTTGTGACTTTAAATGTGTATCTATTGTTTGATAAAGCTTGGTTATTTCTTCAAGTTGACTTCTATCCATTAAATGAACAAACTTTTGAAAGTCAAGCTGCTCAGTTTGATTTGACATTAAGTTGGTGATCAATTCTTTATTATTAGTGAGCTCAGTCAACATAACTTTGTTTATTGACTTTCTAAAAGGAGTTCTGGTTCTAATACTAATAGACTCAGCACGATTAATTAATGATTTACCGTAATCTAATTCTTCACCAACTTTACCTCTAACTATACCTTGCTTAATTACATCTCTCATCATATTGCTGTCTGATATTGCAAACAGTGCTTTTTTAAGTATTGAATGTTCATCGCTGTCAGACAAAAACTTAATGTCAGATATTGCATTTTTCCAGTCCCATAAGTTATCTCTTAATTTTTCAGATTTGGCGTATGAACTCATAGTATTTTTGATTAAATTTTGATCGAACCCTAGTTCTTCTAATAGACTGCCTATAGGACCTGATTCCTCATTTCTAAAAGCAGTTAATATTTTACCACTAAGTTCAGTAGCTGCTTGATCAATCTTATTAAAATCTTTTAAGTCTCTAATTTGTTTTGAGCTGCTAAAGCCTAACATTCTAAGATTGATTCTAGATCCATAATTAACTTTTCTCATTAAACTGTGCGTTTCTGCCATTTCAGCAGCTTTACCAATTACCAGTTCAGATAAAATACTATATTCTCTGCCATTTGAACCTGCAGCATCTCGTTCAGCTGCTGCAATTAAAAACTTACCAAGATTAGATTCATGGAATTCAGATATTAGTGAATGACTAGCTTCACCCATAATTCTACCTTTATAAGCCACATTACCTGACATTTGATTTAACTGGTGTTCAACTCTAATACGTAAAGTCTCAGGCACACTAGACCCTTCTAATGCATTACTTATAATACTACTTACTTGTTCAGACCTGGACTGGCTGTCCCAATAACGATCAGGTTTTGCTAGACCGTTTATTTCAGACTCAATATTTTTCCATAACTTTCTAGTTTCAGAGTCAACAAGTAATTGCGTTCTACTAAATGGACCTTCTGATATAGGATCAAAACTATCAAGTTCATCCCAATAAGATTTAGCAAGAGGATTCATGTAACCTCTAACAGTTCTTCCTGAACTTTCTTGTATGGTTCTAGTATACTGGTCTAATAATTCTGAATTAGTAACATCAAATACTGATCTAGAATTAAATCTGGCACCTAACTGTGCAGTATTGCTAGCTGTTTCTTGGAAGAAGTTTCCAGTTTCAGTAACTATACCATCAATTAACTCATGTTCCTTCCATATTACATGATGTCCTTGACTATTGCTGACAACTTCTACAGGCTGCATTAATTTACCGCTAAAATTAGACATAGGGTTTGAATCAAAGAATATAGGAGCATGTGTATGACCTGATAAATCTACTTGATTAACGTACTTATCAAAATCATCTTGACCTGCAGAGATAAGTTTAAAAGAATCTAACACGTCTTGCAATGAGGTGTGAATTTGTTCTTTGCCCATATACATGGCAGTTAAACTTTCTTGACTTAAATCGCCAAGCTCACCCATTCTACTAACTTGAAAAATTGTCATTACGTCAAACACTTTGTGCTTAGAAGTATAAGCTAAGCTACGTTGAATGGACTTAAGTTCACGTATTTGTGTTTGATTTGTAGCTCTTGACAGTAACTCTTGAGTCATTCTTTCCAGCTCTTCAAAGTCAGTAGCACCTTGAGTTCCTACAACATCTACTGTTTTAAGGTGGTTTACTAGATCTTTAAGAACTTGAATTCTTTGTGCATCAGATCTTAAGTCTGCATAGTTTACAGGAGTATGGAATCCAGTTACAGAATTTATACCCATTGTAAGCTCAGACAATACTTTTTTACCTCTAAAAAGTTCAGTTTCAATATCAAGCACAGCTCCACGTCCTGAATAGAATTTTTGTGCTCTCCTAATTTGCTCTTCAAAACTAATAGACATGTCTGAACCCATTAATTTAAACTGCTCGCCAGATGGAGTTTTAATTACACTAAGAGCTAATTTACGAGCCGATCTAGCTTCTTCAAATACAGCCAAGGCATCTTTCTTGGTGTTTCCTTTTAAGTTGTGAAAGTTTACTTGACCTATGCCACCTACAATATCTGAAGCTGCCTCCAAACCTTCCATAGATCTAAGATTAAAGTTTTGTAATTCAGGTCTGTGTATGTCAAACACAGGTCTACCTTGACTTAATATATCATAACTAAGATCAGAAGTAGGTTCAGCTAATAAACTAGCTACATGATGTTCAGGTACGTCTACGTATTGAAGACTTAGGTTACTAGGATGACTTACATCTACGTGTAACATATCTAGATTAGGTTCAATTCCACTTGCATCTAAGCCGTTAATTACACTTTCAGGAGTGCCTATTAATGTCTGATACTGACCATTTTCAAGTATATTAGAACGAGCATAAAACACTCTTTTATGACCGCTAGCTAGTTTTGGAAGACCTGCACTATTCTCAATGCGTCTATTAAAGTCCCTAAAAACTCTGCTTTTTCTTTTTCTAAAATTGCCTTCAACTTCTATCTTAGATATTTTACTTCTGTTAAAAACAAATCCATATCGACTATCTACACCATGACTAGATCTAGTAGCAGCAAGTACAGAATCACTTAGCTGACTTCTAACAATAGAATCAATACTTTTAATTCTATTTAAATTAACTTCTTGAGCACCTAAAGTTTTATTTAATTCACTTGGACTTAAAAATAATTGATTATTTTTATCTAGATTCAAAAACTTTTTGATCTTAATTAAATCTGTTCTAGAACTTGTTGATACTGTTTTTCCGTCCATTTTTAGTGTGCGACCTTCTAAGATCTCATCTAAAAATGTAGGCATGTCAACACTTAATACGTTACTTTTATTTGTAGAAGAACTATAATCTGCAAGATTAGTAAAGTTTGTAGTATCTAGGTGACTTCTTAAAAGAGAAACATCACTTGTTCTTCCAAGAGCTGTTTTCCTGTTACGTTGGCTAGCAAGCTCAATGTAATGTCCTCTTTTATCTCCTATACTCTGCATTTGCGCGTTTCTTATTATGGCAAATGACTTGGCCATTGCAGGGTGTCTGTTATTTTCTGTTCCTAAAATAGCTTGTGTAATAACATTCTTCTTTCCTCGTCTATAAGCAGAAAGAACAGACCAACCTTGACTATTATGAATTGTCTCCCCAGAATTAAATACGTTTTGAAGTAAATGTTTAATTCTGTCTTGAGGTTTGCCTGAATATATTAAGTCTTTTGGAAATATTCCTTCTGCGTCATTAGCATATCTACCTTGTAATAAGTGACCTCTAAGTTGAGGAGTATCACCTATCAGTAAATCTAATACAGATTTTTCCTCGTGAGTTAGTTCAGTTTCTTGGTTAAACTTAAACTTTGACCCTTTATAGTTAATTATTTCCTCTTCAAGACTAGTTCTGGCAGTTCTAAGAAGGTGTTCATCACTATCTTGAATGCCTGATCTACCAACCTTTAAAAAATCTGTGACAAATCCAGATTGCTTTTCTGAGAGATAATTAACTTTACCTTGACCTACTCTCATTCTTTCTTGAGTAATAGATTCTTGATATATTCTACGACCCAGATCCTCTAAAAAATCCAGTTCAATATTTGATTGTGAAGTACTGCTAATAAGGGCTTCTCGTATTGCTCGTTGGCTTGGTATGCCTTGCCCGGCATACACCATTGACCTGGCAAGATCTATAAGTGTCTTATCAAACTTAGTTTCATCAGCTTCACCTACAACAAACATCAAATCTTTAAGTATTTGATTATCTGGGTGATTAATTTTCTGTATAAGTTCTTGATTGCCGTTAAAGTATTTTTCTATCTTAGTATTAAAGCTTGCTTTAACATCAACAGGTCCACGATTAGGGTTAGATTGTATACGAAGAAGATGCTCTAAATCTGTATCCCTAAATTCCCTAATCGTATTACCTACCATCGAACTGCAGTAAATTACAACGCCAACGCCAACGGCAAATGCAGCTACATTTACAATTACGTAATCTATACCTGTACGCTTATCTCTTATTACATCGGACGCCCGATAGTTAGGATGACCCAGTCCGCCTGTATTCATGATTTACCAAACATGCAAAAAAATAGAGCCCACCTCACATAGAAATGGACCCCTGTATTAGCTTAGGAGGCTAAAATTAAGTAGATTCTGTATTTATCTCTGTTACCTTAGAGTCTTCTTCTACTTCTGCTTGAGACAGTAATTGCTGAGTATGCATATCTTTTCTTTCAGTCAAATTATACTTTGGTCGACCTTTACTTTTAGGTCTTAATCCGCCATTAGTTTTTGCAATAAACATTAATTGTGCTTTACTTAGCTTATTCATAGCCGTTTTAAATTCTGTCTCGCTAATTAAGCCTTTTTCATATTGGTCTTGTAGCACAAACTTCTCTTTTGAGATGTCAGGTACTGATGCTTTAAAGTTTCCGTGTTTTCCAAACATATTAACCCTCTGTTACTTGAAACTTAAATTCAAGTACTGGTCCTGAACTGGTAGGTGTAAAATCCATATTCTTTAAGATGAAATTACCTACTCGAATTCCTTTTTTACTGTATACTGAAAAGTTCACAAATGGATTATCTGATCCACTTAATCTAACCCATTCATCAATTTGTTTTTTAATGTCACTAAGCTTAGGAGGCTTCATTAATAACACCAACTTCAGTAAAGTCTATGTAATATTCTTTGCCTACCTGGAACTTGCCCCACACTGCAGGGTTAGTAACAGACAAATTTACTTCTCCGCTAGGAGTAAATTTACTCCACGAATAATTTTCTGAGTTAGGATCTGAACTATAAACTGCTCTTAGTTTTATATTTTCTGAATATTTCTCATTAATAGTAGATTCATAGCTTACTACTGAATCAACCTGCATTTTAGCTCTTATCATTTTTGGCTCCTGCTTCTAAAGTAGATTCTGGTAGCTTTGACGTATCAAGTACCCATGCACTAAACTTTTCATTACCCTTAGTAATAGTTTTCTTGACTGCAGTTAGATTAATTGTTGGTTTAAGTGTTTCTTTCATTTATTTCCTGATAGACTAACTTCGAATTTTTTGTCTCATCTGCATAAGTAAATCGTTAGTTTTATCTTCAAACACATCAGAACTAACATTTATGATATGTTTATTACTTGAATGAAGTTTGTAGTCTACTCTGATATTATCGTAACCGCCTACAATTATTTCATGTATTCTACGTTTAATATTAGACACGGTAGGGTTATCCATTCTAGGTATAGATACGTCATCACTATATGCTCTAGCTTTCTCTACTGTTCTTCTATTAGGTTTATTTACGTCTTCAAGATCTTGGCTTCTAGTTTTTAGATCATTTATATCACTATTAGGACTATATCCTCCCCAGTCTGAATCAGGTAGAAAATGATGTTTGAAATACTGTGCCAAATCCGGTCTATCTTTATTGTTTTTTTGATCTAGAAACTTAGCAAGAATTCTCTTTTCAGTATCTGGCAATAGTTCATAGAATTTATTCTTTTCTTGTACGCTTCCTGTTTTGATGATTTCTTCTGCTAATTGTTGATGTTTACTAGGCAAAGCACCAATAGCTTGCTGTAAAGTTCCTTTAGCCACATCAAAACCATACATAGTAGATCTTGCTCTACGTTCAGCATTGATAGCTAATACTGAGAATGGTCCTAACTCTCCGAATTCTCTAGAACTACCAGATTCCAATTTATCTATGTCAATATGTTCTTTTTGCTTTGCTAGTCTTTTAGCGCCTTCTGCTATTCTGGTATACTTAATATACTCTAATATGTCCCAATATTCGTTTAGATCGTTTTGATCTCTGTAACTTTTTGGTGTCCATTTATTACCAGCAATTAGATCTCTTACTGATCTAATCATGCTCAAACTAGCCATTGCTACAGCACCAACTGTGGCGCCTTTAATACGCATTTCTTTACTACCAAAAAACATACCGCCAATAAATGCACCGTGCATTGCAGCACTGATCGGATCTTTTGAAATAAAGGAGTTTACACTAGGTTTTATAATAGTATTCCATAAAGCTCCAACTCTAGACTTATCTGTACCGTAAACTTCTCCTCGTTTAAATTGCTCAAGAGGAGTCCTAACACGCATAAATTTATTGGTGATAGGATTATCTAAGTGCACCAAGTGTTCCCAAACACTTCCCAATAAACTAGAACCTGCCACTACTTTATGGCTAAGAGGACTTCTAGATTTAAGGTCTGGAGCTGCGTAATCTGATCTTATAAGTCTGGAATTTACGTCGCCAACAATAGCTTCAGATGTTGTATCATTCATTACCTCAGCATTAAATTGGCCATTAATTAGCGTAACAGGAACAGAACCTCCTACTCTAACTCCAAATTTACTTAATACTTCTTCAGGATCTTCATATATAAAAGCCTGTGCATCAAATTTAACACCTGCTAGCTTAATAACTCCTAGATTAGTAACAATCTCACCATTATCAGTAATAGCCATTACTTTGGCGCGACGAGTATCAGTCTTTAATCCGTAAACTTTTGGATATGTATTATAGTCTTGTTTAAGTTTAGCTGCTTCATCTAATGCTTGATGAAATCTTTGAGCCTCAAAGCCTCCAAATCCGCCTCCTTTCTGAGCAAACTCTACAATCTCTCTAAATTGATAGCTGTCAGGTGCAACCTTGCTGAGTATCTCAATTCTACTTAGTAAATCATATGTTTCAAATGGACTTATATATCCTTCATCTACTAGCTTGCTAACTGTACTTCTAGCGTGCTCAATACGATCAAGTATGCCTTGCCATCTATTAGGATCCCACTCAACATTTTCAAATCTAGTTTCAGTAGGATTATCTCTATTAACAAAAGCCAATTTTGCTTGGTGGATACCAGTTATAGCCATGTAAGCAGTTAACTGATCCCTATAGTTTTCAGGTACATGTCCCCAACTACGATCACCTTGAGTTTTGATGTCTATAATTTCTGGTGCGCCATTTTCGCCTCTAATAATAGCATCAAGAGTACCTGATATATTGTGTTCTTTATCAAATACGCTGACTTCAGCGCCTACTAATATACCAGCATCTTTAAGCTGTCTTTGTATAAGTTTGTGCGCAGTAGATCCAAATTCTACAATATCTTCTGCATCTTCACCTTCAAGAGGAGCAGTAGGATTTAACCACTTTTCAATGATTTCTTGCTCTGTTCCGCCAAGTACTGATCCTCGAACTCTAAGTGGCTGTAACCAAGGATGAGTGTCGATAAAGGCTTCACCTGGAAGATTAAGTTCTCCCATTTCAGTTCTAGTATAAGGGTCTCCATTTTGGAATTTACTAGGTAACCAGCTAGGCATATTATTAGTGTAAGGAGAATACGCGTCTGTATCTTGTGACTCTTGAGGTATAAATCTACGAATAAAATCACCGTAAAGACCACTAGCTTCACCATAGTCTCCCATCCACAACATTCTATTTAAGCTTCTAGTCTTTCTATAATCTTGAGCCTCAAATGCACCTGTTTCTTCAGGATAAAAAGGTAGACGCTGCATTACTGCACCATATATACCCATCTGCTCACGAGCAGTATGTAATGTACCTGCAATGAAATTATGTAAAGAGTCTTCTTCTACTCGATCAATAGGTATTTCTTTGTGCAAGCTAGAATGGATTACACCTCCTCTATGCCCGTAACCAGGATAAGTACCATTTCCTTGGCCTGAATATGTTCCTCCACTAAGAATTACACCTTCACCGGCACCAGTCATTTTAGCAGGGTAACCACCACCAAAAGCTCCAATAGCAAGAGGGCCAAAAGAATTATTACTGTTAATCATCCAGCCTGTACCTGTGAAAGCAGCTGGTTCATTACCTCCTCCTATATAAGGTCTATCTTGAATATGTTTATGCTGGAACCAGTGAGGATGCACTAATAAATTAAGTGGCGCTAAAGGATTTTGCAGGTTAGGTAAAAATGAGTAATTAGGATTAGAAATATCTACGTTACTAGCTTCGGTCCAGTGACTAGTCCATCTTCTGTAAAAGTTAGGCCTAAAGTAACTGACTTTACCTCCAACAAGAGGTAGTCTGCTACCAATAATCCATCCTCTACCTTCTCTAACTCCTTCATTGCCATAAAGTAAATAATCTCTTTCTTCTTGCTCACTTCTAGGCTGTTGATATTGATCTAGACCAGGCAGTAAATTTACAAGTCTTTTTGAGCTTTCTGTTAAACCAAATGTGTCTCTTACTTTGGCAAAATCTATTCTGGCATTACCTATTAAATTGGCAGCCATATCATCTATACCTGGTAGTCCAAAATGGTGCATATTAGCATTGTAGTTTTTGTATAGCTCAACACCAATATAAAGAGGTAACACTCTCTTACCTAAGAAACCTAAACTACTTCTAAGTAACGTAATTCGATCTTGAGTAGGCAAACCAAACCCAACTTCCTGAGCAATATGATGCGGCATTTGTAGCATGATTTGAGTCATAGCTCCAAATTGTCCCAGTGCTTGGTCTGGATACGCCATTGATTTAAGATAGTCACCTACACCAAAACCTTGTTTAGCCAAGTCCTTGAACAGTTCAATCTTATCTTTATTATCTTTATTTAAAAATTCACTTAGGCTAGGAATATTAGTTCTAAAAGTTGAATACCTTGCATCACTTAAAGGGTTATCTAATAGTTCTTTTGGAAGCCAAGGTCTACCAGGTTTAAATCGGTCTTGAATAGTTTTAACAATACCAAAATCATCTACTAACTCAGTAAGACGTGCATTTTTCTGTGTAATATCTAATCCGGATATTGAATCTAAGTTTTTAGCTATAGAGTCAAGCATTTTAGCTTTTACATATTGGTTATCGCTTAATCCAGTTACTTCATTACTATCAAGCAGCAATGTACCTAATTCACCTAATCTAGCTAAATTAATATGAGGCACATCTTGGCCCATTTCATTGCGATAATCAATAACCTGACTCATCACGTCTCTAAGTTGTGCAGGAGTCTTAAATCCTCTGCTATCAAGAGCATCTATAAGTGCATGTTTAGGAATTGTACCAGATTCTACCTGATCTTTGATGCTTATTACGCCTCTCTCTATGTCAGAACCTACAAGCTTAGATATCTTGGATAGACCTAAACCATGTACAGTTTCTGCCAGCAAGCCTTCTTGTAGTAGCTCCATTTTATGGCTTAGATTATCTGAGCCCATAATCTTATTGACTATGTTTTGAGCTATTCCTCCTTCTGCATTTCGATACAATAAAAGTTCTTCTTGATCCTTTCTTAACATGTTTATAGCTTGATAGAAAGGAGTTGCAGCTGTATGGAATAGATCACTAGTTAAATTGGTTAAAGTAGTTCTGGCATTATTTTTATCTCTTAAATTAGGTAAATTAAGTAAATCAATAGTAGCTTGAGCATTATCTGACGCACCTAATAATCTATGAAACATCTGCCAAAAATCAGCACCACCAATATGTCTTAGATCAATTTTATTAGACTGGCTTAGATCAGAAATATGTTTAAGTGTGCCACTTGCATCTATGGGAGCTTGTTTAGCTTCATTAATTAAATGATTCAATGCCTTAAATACTGATCTTTGATCTTCAATATTACCTGCGTGTGTTTTCATAAACTCACTTAACATAAGTGGATGAATATTTTCTATATCTACAGATCTTCCTTTAGGAAATAGTTTACCTACTGCTAATTGAAAAGCAGCATTTTTACCTCTAACTTCAAACCCGTTAGGTCCCATTCTTAAGTCAGCAATATGAGGTAAACTTTCATATAAGTAATTATTAAATTTGGTTTTACTGTGCTCTTCTCTAAGTGTTCTAAGAGTATGGAAAAAGTCTTCTGGAACTTCACCCCGTACTTGACTTAGTTTTCTATGATGCGGGCTAGTTCTCTTTTTAATACTAGTAAACTTTCCAGGAAGTAATTCTAGTACCCCCTCACTTCCTTCCTCATTAATACGATTAGGAGTTAAAGCTAAAATTGCATCTCCAGCTTGCATTAATTTAGTATGAGGAGTAACAACTGACCTAATCTCGGCTATACGCATTAATTCAGGGCTGTGCGCTGCAAAACCTAGGTCAGCTACTATCTCTTTAGTAGGACTAAACAATCCTTTGAAAGTTTGTAAAGGAATTTGAAATGCGTAAGGAACAAGTGGTACTTGTAATTCTCTTCCTGCCTTTTCTAAAAACGCATCTTTTTTACGGCCAAGAGCATTTAAACTTACTATTCTATGGTCTTTATCTACCATTAAACCTGTATTTGATCTACGTAAAAGATCTAATACTTGATCCTTTTCAGCATAAGAGTGCATGCCTCCCATTTCTTCATAGCTAAAAAGCTTATCTAAAGATTTATGAGTTCTTGAAAGCAAAGCATCAACTCTACTTTCACCTGGTTCTAAATGATTTAAAGCATGAATACGTTCTAGGTGCTGTTCTACCATTCTTCTAGTAGCTACATTTTCAGCTTTATTCTCTAATTGGCCCCATGTAATATCTTCCATTGTAGATAGACCAAGTACACGTTTAGCTGCTGTAGCTTTAGATTTCTGGTATATACTAGATCTTTTCATCCAGTCAACTACAGTTTGTCTATTTTTAGGAGAACTCATTAAATCAATAAGAGCTTTCTTTTCTGCTGTTGCTTTAACTCTATCATCTATAATTTTTCTAAATGCAGTTTCTTGCTGAGAAACAGATTTAAAATTAAAACTAATACCTAAATGTTTAGCTTCTGCATTGAATTTTTCAAGTATAGGAGTCTTTAAAAATGTTTCTTCTGCTTCACTACCTCTAGAAGCACGACCAATTGCACTTAAATGAGGTACCAGCTTATCTTTATTTAGGTTGTATGCTGACTCTGTTTCAGGAGTTACATGTACTGCTAAACCATCCAAGAAATCTTCAATGCGTTTTGATCTGGTTACAGCACTAATAGGTTGTCTACCAAGTTCTTCGGATATATTGAAAATAGATTGAACTTCTCTACTAAATTGGGAATTTATAACACTCTCTTCAGAACTTAGAACATCTCTAATACCCAACTTACCTGCGTTACTAAGCTCGCCTAGTAGACCTATACCAGATCTACCAGCGTACTTTAATAGTGGTTTAGTAGCTACTAAACCTAATGCAATAATACCTGCTGTCTTGGCTACGCCTAGTACTTTATGTATTATTCCTGGATCTTCAGCATTTTTTCCATAGTAATTACTGAATCGACTCATTTAGTTTTTCTTTTATTCTTTAGGTTAACAGTTGCCACATCATCTTTAGTTAGAATTAAACCTTCTACTTGTTTAGGCTTAACCCACTTAAACTCTTCCACATTAACCTTTTTATCTGAAACTTGTAAGTCTTGAACTTGGTGACCTACATTACTGTAATCAGTACCTACCAGCGGTATAGTAGTTGCTGCATCCTGAGTTTCAGGAGTACCAAACAAGTCGTCAATCTTTTTACCTGTCATAGATTGGAATAAAAATTTACCTAGCATTACATACTTAGCATAATCAGCTGGATCACAATTATACAATTCTCTTAGGCTACAACCTGCAACAAAACCTACTGCACCAGCTTCAATAAGTCCTTCAGGAGTTTCCATCCACGCTACAGCTTCTTTAAGCGTCAAAGCTTCTTCAGTTATTCCGCTAACCCGATAAATTTCATCCAGCAATCTTTTAGTTACACCGTACAATTCAATTTCCCAGTTACGATTACCTAATACACACATTTGTAAAGCATATGTATCTGACTCATTTTGCCCAGACTTAGTACCTGCTAGTCTTATTTCTTCTCGTGTTAAACCACGAAATATATAACTAACAAGTTTTTTTTTGGAGTTCGGTAATTGTATTTTAAACCAACGATATCGTCTATCTAAGTTAGGTTCGTTGGTTTCAATAGGTTGTGACATTATAGTTTAATCTAGCTTAGCGTAACTAAAATTGCAATTTTTCCTTTTAAAGTTCTTCTATGACTGCTTCTTCAATAAATCCAGAAACGTCCATAACAGATTTCCAAAGTACCTTTACGATACCTCCTGGAATTTTACCGTCCCAACCTACATTAGTAGGCCAAACAGTAACACATTTACATCCTGTTAATTCTTCATCATTAGAACTTTGAAGTGTAGCTACATCACCTTTTGTAAGAGGTCTAACTACAAATACCCATCTATCAACTGTAATTTTAAATAAAGAAAATGGAACTTTTTCTTTTAGCTCTGCAATTTCTTCTTTAGTAATATCACCCCAATACTCAAAGTCTGTGATAACTTCCACATACTCACTAGGTCTAAGAGGCCTATCTAAAATATCTACGTCTAAGAAGCCGCTCTTTTCTTGAATATTTTTAACTATTTGAGGTACTAATCCTACTTGAAAATTAAGTTTATCGTCTTCAGTTATGGGAGGCCAAACAACGCATTCATCAAAAATATAAGTCTCAACCTGGTCTAGAGGCAGTAAATTGCCTTTTAAAGTTTCATCTTTAACAAGTTTTCTAACTTGCTTCATCATATCATGACTAATTTGTCTGAATACGTACTTCTGTGAGTTAGCTCTACGCTTCTCATTATAGGTCATCAATGGCTCATCTGGGCCATAAATAGACTTAAGCTGTTCAATTATATCTGGTGTTAGTTCTTGGTGCATGTTTCTTTCCTTTCTAGCCATACTCATTTTGAATTTAGTTTCTTAAATTTTCTGCTTTAATTATACGTCTCCAGGACCTTGAGATGTGTTTAATGGTGTGTTGGGGTTTCTATTTGCGTTATTTTGATTGAGTGCTGTTTTGACTGCTCTACTAGCTGAGCCGCCCACATTTTTAAGAATTCTTATATCTCTAGCCATAAATGAATATGTTTCATTAATAGATCTTCCATCGTCTCCAATTGATCTACCAGATCCTTGTATTTCTACTCCAACCAGTCTGATACCTGTGCCCATTCCTGGCATATCAAGATTACTATAGCTAGGTGCTGTAATAGTAGTATATCCAATAGAGTTTAATCTTAATATTTGAGCAGAACTCATTTCAGCTCCAAATAGAATATCGAGATTAAAGCCTTGATCTTTCGTTTGAAATAGACCTTGTGATGTATTAGTTTCGTAATTATTAACAGGAGAAGAAATAGAAGCTTGATCGATTTTCCTGGCCGATACAAACTGCCTAGCAATATCAGGGTTACTTAATTTATTTACTGATATTGACTGATTGCCTGAAAAGATATCTGGGCTAATAGGAAGTATTGTGTTAAGTGGTTTACTAGGATTTTGCACTGCCAAGTTGCCTGGACTTTGACTGGACAATAGATCAAGTAAAGCAAATAAATATCCGTCTTGCTTAAAGTTTACAGTTAACTCTCCATTTACAGATCTAGCTCCATGACAAATTCTAGAACACACATATTTTGAGTAATCATAAAAAGCTCTGACTTGTTCTTGTACCATATAATTGATTTGAATGGCATCTTCAATTTGAATATTGTTAGCATAAACTTTACAGTTCATACCATTCCAATAACTGGAATCAATTATTTTATTAGTGTACATGGTTATATATTTTAACTGCCTTTAGCAAGTTTTACAAGAGGATTTGGAGGTCCGTATAGCTGGTTAGAAATATTCTGTACCATAGGAACTTGAACTGTTTGTTGGGTTCCTGTAGTTTTCTTTACTGTGGATGTAAGAGACGTACAACCATTAGCCATCCATGAATACATACTTGTAAGTTGAATACCTTCAACACTTACATTGTGGGCTTGGTCTAATATAGTTATACCGAATATCTTAATTGTGTCTACAGTACCTCTACTATCAATAAAATCTAAATGCATATCTAGTGGAGGTAATTGATCCACATTTATAAGTTCTACGTTTATTCCGTTATTACTTGAATTACCGTTTATAAAAGATGCGTATTGGTTTATAGCTTCAGAAAACGGATTACCTCCAAGTACAGTAAAACCAAAACTTCCGGCAGTTGTTCGATGTCCATAAAGAAACGCAGCTGGTCCCACTAATCCGAGTCTAGTTACTATATATTTGTCTCTGTGCGTATTTAATGAAACTAGATTAAGGCCTCTTAAAGTCATGGTTGCAGGTGCACCATTATAAGGCTGAAAAGGTAATATCAGAGTTGCCTGGCAGCTATCATAACTAAATGTCTTAGGAACAAGTGCGTCACTAGTTAAGAATAAAGTTTTTTGAGGTTGTAGTTTACCTGGAATAGCTGAGTCTATTAGAGGCATACTTAAAGTAGAAGGGCCCATCTAAGTAAATAGAGGGCCCTTATAAGAGAGATTAACTAATATTAGCTAACTGGAGGAATAAATGCATATCCCTGTAGAGATGTAATAGCTCTCCAAGGACTTACACCCAAGGCTAAATAGCTAACACCAATTGCATTGCTAATATCTGCGCTACTAAAACCACCAGATTCTGTGGTACATTGGATTCCAAATATACTGCATTTAGCAGCTTGTCCGCTTCTAGCCACACCAATAAGTGTAAGGTCAAAAGGAGGAATCTGGTCTACATAGTTAATATTTGTGCTTCCCAGTACATTTGCAGTTGCTTGAGCAGCTTGCTGAACAAACAAGTTATACTGGCTAGCTGTAATACCACTTAAACCTAATGCTTTGATTTGTGTTTGAGTAGCATTTGTAGTAGCACCTGTTGGTTGTTTAGTTGAACCAGTTGTACCTACACCACCAATAGTTGTATTAATTGTAGGATTAACAAAGTTTTCATTTGTAGTAGCATTCAAAGATGCAGCTACAGATTTATCTGCACTCCATAAAGCACCTTGTGTATTAAAACCTTGGCTGCTTAATTGGAATACCTGCTCCAACAATGCGTGTCTATCGTATTGGCTAAATATTAAAGTGCCACCAATTTGTCGACGACCTGTTGTATACGCAACAGCGTCTCTGTCTCCCATAACATAGTTAGGAACAGCATCGACTTGTATAGTCCAGCTAGCTGATTCTAAGTTAGTTACCGGAATTTGGTTAATATAAGCACCAATATCACCACCAGTAAATACAGTTCTAGATGCCTGACTAGCAGCATATATCTGGTTAACAGCAGGGTTACTGCTGTTACCTAGACTAGAATTGTATGGGCTGTATGCGTATCGAGTAAGTTGATTCGTATTCATTTTAGTTTAGCTCCTATTAAGAGGTCGGATTTCTGACCGCCAAAGTTAGGTAAATGCGTCTCAATGCTCTGCTAGGATTAATTTCCAAGTAGACATGGATCGCTCCAAGTTCTGCATCGTTTCCTACCAAACTAATTCTGAAGTCATAACCATTACCTTTAGAACCCATAACACCACCACTGTTATTGTAACCTTCCATAATGTTAGTTACAACAGTTTCCATGGCAGCAATGGCCTGTGCATTAGTTGGACCACCATAAAATGGTTGTAGACCAAGATCTACATCATTCATGATAGAATTTACAAGGTGAGTTAGCTGATCTTGTCTAAAATAGTCAGATCTGCTAGACATTGTTGGGTCATCATAGACCATCATAGGTCCATTAACATTGTTCTTGTTGCTGATCAAACATACAAAAGCACCAGAACCACTTATGTTATTGGTAGGATCATAGCCTACACCATTAACAAGAGAGTCTACATACTGTTTAGGATACTTAACTCCATATCCACTAATAGCTGGTAAACTTTTACCTACCAAAGAACTTTCAGGTGGAACAGTTGTCAAAGTCGCAGCATATGTTGGGTGCCACATATCAGAATAAACTCCAATATCAGGATGCTGGAATAGAACTTCTGGTCCAGCAATTACGCTTAATAGACCTCCAAAGTCTTTAATTCCTACAACACCATCTGTTCTCAAGAATCCTTGAAGAGCAATAGCTCCAGCATTGATCCATCTACGAGAAGCAGAATACAAACCAGGAGTAGTATTCAACAAGTTATTTGTCAAATAAGAAACTATACTTGAATCATCTCTTAATCTAGGAGGTCTTACACTCATAAATCCACGAGTTGGTCCTATATTAATTGTCTGGTTATCCAAGAACTGTGCAAAGTCCCATGCAATTGTAGTAGATCCTGCAGAACCACCATTGACAACTTGGTCGTCAAAATATATGGAGTTTAAGCAGTAACTATCAAATCTCTGGTTTAATCCTTCTAATGTATCAAATGTTCCTGTTACAGGACCAGTTAAACATGTAGCTAAACCATTTACACCATTTGCTTGGTCTGGACCAAAGTCTTCTCCAACAGCACGAGTACCATAAGTACCGCCTTGCAATGTAACTGTTCCACCTGTTCCAATAGATGTATAAGCATTGTTATACCATGTACTTGGGAATGTATCGTAGTGAATGTGAATTGTTTTATTCTGAGGGTAAGTATTGATAGCAGTGATCAAGTCAAGTACGTTAAGCCCTGAAGAGAAGGTTGTAACTACTGTAGAACCTTTCATAGTAGGCTGGGTAAATGTTGCCTGAATAGCACCTGCTACTGGAGCAAGGTTAAGTGTTACACCATTATATATACGTCCAGGATATAGCGCTCTTACGTCTAAAAAGCTACTAAAAGCACCTGTACCAGCTGCAGTATTGCCGCTTACACGACAAACCCAAATATTGGTACAACCACTATTAATGGCTTGCATTATGTCAAGTGGAATCGTAGCTCCATTTGAAGCGCCAGATTCAGTGCCTGTTCTAGGATCCAAATGACCATTACTATAGCTAGCAGGACCAAACAAAGCTTCTGCTGACGTGTAGTCTGTAATCTGAATAGGCTTATTAAGGGGACCGTCTAAAGCAGTGCCTAAAAAGCAGCACGACTCCGAAACGGGTCCTGTAGGGTTTTGTTTAATCTTTCCGCTAATCGGTGTAAAGATAGTTTGCATTATTTTCTCCTAAGCTAATTTGCTGACCAACCCAAAAGTGCGGGTGCAGCTCTAGGTGTCATGGTTCTTGGTACTGCTAAGCTAGTTGACTTACCTAAAGCATACAATACTTTAAATGTGTCTCCTACACTTGGTGTGGCACCTTTTCCGTCATTCCAATCAATATATCTGATATTGTTCGAATCCATACGTACACAGTAATCTATTCCTGGCTTTAGAAGCCTGACGCCTCCAGTAAGCATGAAAACTCCATTTATCTGTGTAACTACTTGATCATTGAGAACCGGTATATTGAACTTGGTATCTGTGGATGTTCTTTGGAATACCACACATTGAGGTTCATCTCCTGTTACAATGTATTTTGATATAAATCTAAGTTCAACCTCAGACCTACTTTCACGAACAGGTACCGTAGCAGTGAACCTGATGTATCTTGCAATGACGTCATCTTCATGTCTTTCTTGAAGATTTAGGTCAATAGTTTGTTGAGTGAAGCAGAGTGTAAAGCCTGGATCAGCTTTTTTCAAAGCCCCCTCACACAGTACAATCATTTTTTCAAGTAGCCAAGCTATTTTGTCTGCCTCTGCACTGCTGTAACTAAATACAGCAAATTCAAAGTCCAGCATATGTTCTTGAGTATACTCAGCATATAAAGTTCCGTCTGGAGTAGTTTCAAGCCAACCAGTAAGCTGTGCTTTAGTAGCTTGTTTTCTTCCAGTAGGGCCGGTACCTACACTTCTTCTAACTATACGCCAACTAATTTTGTTTCCAGTTACTTCTTTTGTAGGATAGCTTTCAGAAACTTCAACATTAAACTGTGCAAAGTTATCCTGAATAAGCGACCAAATTACAACTGGCACATCATAAGGACTAATAGACGATAAAGAGTTATTAGGTTGACCAATAGGAACACCTGTATCTATGCCTATCATACTTGAATAGAGGATACTATTTAGTAAAAATACGTTATTTATTACGAACTGTGAACTGTATATTTAGTATTTCAGAGTCTATTGCGCCACTTATTGTAACAGTCATGGTGTCGTAAATAGTAGTTACCTCAACCCAGTCAAGCTCTAAAAATAGTATTTTATCTAGTAAAGCACTCAATGCAGCTGCTATTGTAGGTTGTGGACCATCTTTGAAATACTGTCCAATATACTGTTCACAATAAGTAGCTGAAGTACTTAGTATTTCACATATTTTGGAATTCCAAACAAACGTTTTCTGACTTGCAATTGTGCAACCTTGATATGTGCATACACCTTTTCCTATGTGTCTAGTAATTGCCATTAATCCAGAACCTTTTAAATAGGCCAAATCATCTCCACTTAATTCCGGACTAAAGCTAGTAGCATCCACTGCAATGTTGGTAATATTTTTACCATTAACATTCGAAAAAGCAATAGCTACACCTTCTGCTGCATATCTAGTTGTATCTTGACCATCTAGAACTGTATTAATTTTACCTACTGTAGCAGTTACAAAATCATGTCTTAAAGGCACCGCATTGGCCACAGTAGTCACGTAACTAGAAGTAGGGCTTGTATAGCTGGGAGCATTGCACATATACAATCTAGGTTGACTAGTAGGTGATTGATTATATGCGTAAACAGCATTTACTAAATTTTGATCTAGCTCTTCCAAAAACAAAATATGAGTACAGTCACTTGGAATGTCAGTATATCTTAAGAACTCAGAAATACTACTGCCTGTAATTGTACCATCTGATCCACCACTTAAATAACCACTTACAATTGGAATTAATGTAGTTGTATAAGATAAACTACACGGACAAATTCCCCATAAATAATCAGAGTACATTTGCTCTTGTATATCTGAAGCTGGTCCTGTATACTTTAAGACAGGATAATCTGGATCCAATCCACCAACTGTTACACTACTTACACCATCACTAATTACCCAAACTTTATTGTATTTAAGACCTGCATACCTAGATTCAAAATCCCAACCACTAACACTTAACGTAGCAAATGTGCCGCCTATACGAGCAACATAAGGTAGATATTGATTTACTTGATTGTGTTTGCGCGCTGCAAATATTAAATCAGATAACCCTAAATAAGGAGTATAACTTAAATCTACTAAATTAGTTTCAGGTGCGCTAACTTGGCCTATAGGCCCAAATGTCATTAATTGACCACTAACAGCAGGGTTAAATAACTGATTTACTTGGCCATTTACTGAATTACTAGGAGTCAACCAAGGTAAATAATCTAGTCCTTGACTACTAGCTGTAGGTGTAATATAACATCTTTGAGTATAGTTGCCACCCAAAACTTGTTTTAACTGGGTTTCTGATGTAGGCACCCATACTTGATTACACGGACCATCAATTGCCGTGCCTATGATACATAGTTTATACATAATTTACCATATATTCTGCTGAGACCATACTTCTTTTTGCAGTACTTTTGCTTTATATAAATAAGGTAATTGAGAATTTCCCCAGTTTTTTAGGTAGTTAGCTTTTTCTGCTCCACAGTTAGACCAGCCTATTTCTCTTTCAAAATGATTGTTTACTACCTTAATAATATAAATATTTACAATGTTTAAAGGTCTGGCTACTGGATATACTGGTATTTGACTAGAAGATTTATTCCACTCACACACCATTACTAAATCTTCAATAGCCGGCTTTACGTTTCTAGGAAAATCAATGTTAGCTGTGTTGTAAGCTATATAACCAGGTTCAAGTCTGGCATCTGTTTCTCTAATACTCAAATTAGCTTCTTCTAAAATTATACGTGCAGGCACAATTTGTGGAGTTGTTAACATTCCTAGACCCCAACATTTAGCGCAAAAGCTAGTTGTATACTCCTCTTTAGATTGACGAGCTAAATCATAATGTAAATTACATAAAAATCTAGAGTCTTTCCTAAAATAAATTACCCACTGACAATTTTCGTATATAAAGTTTTGTGCTTCAATACCAAGTGGATCAGTGTTAGGATCTGGATTAGTACTTAAATTCCACTCGTTTGAAGATATGCTAGGTTGATTCATAATTAAGCTCCAGGCCAGTGTCCTGTACTAAAGGCACCTCTGCCACCACCAAATCCTTGTCTAGGATGTGCAGTTGAACCTACACTCAGATCGTAATTCCAGTTACCATTAGACCACAAACTACTTGGACTTGCGCTAAGTGCATTGTTTGCAGGTGTTAATAGTTCTTGATAAGCTAGTAATTCTTCTTGTGCATCTTTTTTAGCAGCTTGAATAGCAGCCAAAAAGTCTTTATCTACCTTAACAGTATCATCTCCCAATGTTCTGGTCTTACCAATATTGAACATTTCTCTTCTAAGTATAGCTTGAAGCATTAAATAAGTAGCAGCAGCTGCAGTCCACTTTAATAATCCGTAACTATTAAGATTAGGAGTATCTCTTACAAATTGCTCTTTTAATTGGTCACCTAAAAATGTGTCTACACCAGGAAAGAATACAAGTCCATAATAACGTGCTTTAGCCTCCAAGCTAGCAACGTAGATATAGTAATTGATTAGGTCATCCGGTATATTTATATCACTTCCCATAAATCTAGCTCTTATTTCTCTGATAGAAATATAGTATGGATCATATTGGCTAGTAAAGTAATATACTAAATCTGTGCCTAATTGATTACCGTAAATATCAGTTGTATCCCAAGGAATAGTTAATTGATATCTGGTATTAGTTTTAATAGAATCAGATGGAGTAAAGTAAACTGCACTACCTGGACTAGACCAAGTACCTGACAAAGTTGATGCTATGTAAGTTGCAGGTTCATCATTTCTAGGTAGCAGAGACTCAGCTGTAATAGTAAAATTGACACTGCTTAAAGGGTTATTAAATATTACTCCTATTTGAGGAAAACTAGGCTGATTACTTAGACCATTAGGCCAAGTATTTCTAATCCATTGAAAAGGAAGTGGATCAGACCAGCCAGCTTGAGTAGTTGGGTGTGCTTGTCTGGTTTCTCCGAAGTAAAATGAATAAACACTAGACCAAGCTCCAGTAGCAGAAGATGTACTTGCTTGTACTCTCCAATAATAAGAAGTATCAAAAGGAAAGTAGCCAGCAGGAGTTACACTTAATGTACCGTCACTTCCAGTTTGCGTAAAAGTAAATGTACCGTCATAAGTATTATTTGCAAAGTCAAACTGCGTGCAAATCTGTAATTTGTAGTTTACAACTCCAGTAGCTGGTATAGCTCTAAATTGAAAGGCAGGGAAATAATTGAGTACAACAGCATCAGTAGGACTTACTGTTTGCACTTTGCTTACAGGACTATTGCTTAAAGTAAATTCCCATCTATAATCTTGTTGGCTATGTCGACCTATTACATCTTTGACTCCATTGTTTACAATTACAATGTAAGTTTCTCCGAACTCAAGAGGAGAAGAAGGATTTACTATTACTTGACGTTCAGTAGGTAAATAATTATTGTAAGATATTGGAACTTCAATACCTGTACTCTTTCTAAGCAATACTACAAATTGTTCAAGTTGAAGAGGATCACTAAATTGAGTAGGTACAACGTTTACATTCCAGCTAAACGCTATTTTTGTAAGCGGATCACTTACTGGTCCATTAGCTGATATTGGGTATCTATATGTTATAAAAGGAAGATCCTGCATCTAATTAATTTCCTAGCATAGACTCGTATTCATGAACCATAAATCCAATAACAGATAGAGCTTCTAGTTTTAACATGTTTACTAGGTCAGCGTATTCTTGTTGGTTCATGCTTAAATAGAGCAATTCAAATATCACGAGCATTATTTACGAAGTTCTATGCTAGGAAATGCAAAAGATAATATTGACACATTAAGACGGTCAATTGAATATTTAGAAAAACAAAAAGAGGTAGGAACTTAATCCTACCTCTTCAATCCAAGTCAATCCTTATTGCAATTAAACTGATACAGTGTTAATGGTAAATAAGGAGGTGTAGTTCTGTGCAATTCTTACGTTGTTAGCAACGCTTAGACCCCAACCCTGGTCTTTGACAGAGATACCGCAGTATTTTCTAGCTTTCAAACTAGTTGCGTCTGCATACCAGTTATCCATCTGATCCATTTCTGTGTCTCCTCTTGTAGCCAAGAATAGAGAGTTATCTTTGTCAATAACATACACATTTGTTGTCAATGCTGGAGCCAAGCTGGAACCTGCACCAGTTAAGGTGTAGTTCTCCTGATAAGGTAGAGCATAGTATGGAACATACTGGATACCAAATGGGATGCTAACTTGCTGATCAAACTGTGGAGGTCTATTCCAAATACCTGCACCAAGTTGTCCACCCTGGAAGAACTGAGCTCTCAAGATTGGGTCCTGTGCAAAGATTGGCCATGCAAGAGGATGAGCTAGGAAGTGAGTACCTTCATACTTTCTGCCAAGCAATACGCTCATCATTTTAACCAAGTCATTGTAGCCAAAAGATGCGTTCCAGTTTTGATTAACATCTACACCACTTGTACGGAATACAGAGTTGCTAGATTGGTTATCAAAAACTACCTGAGATTTAGTAGTCAAAGCTGTGAATAGCAAAGACTCAATCTTTCTGTCGATAGCATTGCTCAACATTCTAAGATTCAATTCGATCATTGGCCACATAGAATGCTGTATAACTTCTTCAGAAATAGCAGATCCGCAACCGATTTTTCGAAGTCGAATAGCTGTAAAGTGCTGAGTAAAAGCAAGCTGTTGACTTTGGTAGGTCTGACCTTCACCCATTTCAAATGCCTGTAGTGCTGAGACCTCAGGGAATTCAATGGTTAAAGGACTATCTTTTGGTAGTTCGACAATATCAGCAACCTGATTAGTTAAGAAGAGGTTTGGCTCTCTTCCTTCCATCAAGATGTTACTGATAACACGAGGGAAAACAATGGAGACGTCTGCAGTAGACAACGCTTCGTCAACGTTGATACCTACTGCTTCAATCTTTTCTTTTCCGTCAATGGTGTGGCCTGTAAACTGACCATGAAAGAATTCTTGTGTATCATTAAGTCTTTCAAAAGCCAAATCAGGTGTAATAGTGTTACCCGAGTTTTCTGTTCCTAGCTTCCAACCGTTTGCGGCTACGTACTTTTCAAGTACGGGTTTCATCGCAGCAGCTCTTGCTCTTTCCATTAGAGAATAAGTATTCATTTCTTTTATTTCCTTTAATTCCTAGTTACGTTACTTAACCCAGATTCTAAGAGCAGCAACAACGTCAGCTAGATTCAAGTGAGCAGGTACTCCATAAGCAATACCACTAGGTGTTGCATAAGATGTGTTTCCTTCCCAGTCTGTCTGAACAGGAGATGTAGAAGCTCCAGCTGCAGGTACATTGAAACCGTCAGTTAGACCTAGCAAACCACCGCCCCAAATTACAGCTCCGTCTCTTGGGTCTGTAATGTAGCTGTAGCTGACCTGGACTGTCATGCTACCACCATTGTAACCTGTAACGTTGTCACCAATAAAGATGTCACCAGTTCTCCAGTTTACAGTGTGGTATAGACCAATAAAGTAAGCAGATGTGTCGTATAGAGCTTGGCTAGCAGGTAGTACGAAGTAGTTTCCGCCTGTGTAGTTTGTAGCGTTACCGTTCATGTCAATGACAGTTGCGTTGGTAACCTGTACAATTACAGGATAGTAAACAGACATCGGATTTGGTGCACCTAGAACTCTGTACTGTTCGTTAGCAACAATAGTTGTTGGTGTTTCAAGTGCAACTGGTGTTACAGGGAAACGACTAGCAGACAACTTAAGAGGAGGCCAGTTCATTGTATCAATGGGAGCAGCTTCAACCCACTTCAAGAAGTTATCAGTGTTAAGCAAGTCAGAAATACTTCTGATTCTTTCGCACTCACCAGCAATTTGATCAGCATCCTGTCCTGTAGTATAGGTAACAGTTGTGATAGCGCTAGCCAAAGAAGTTGGAGAGAAGGTAGCCTGCCAAGATCCGCCCACATAACTTAAACTAGAAGTTACGCCAGGAATCAAAGCTCCAGCTGTATTGAAAGCTCCACTTACAAGTGGTTTAATACCAGGATATACAGCAGAACCCAAAACTTGAATTGCACTTGCAGAACCTGTACTAGAAGCAGATCTTCGAGCAAGCCATTTAACTGGTTTACCTCTGTGCTTGTAGCTAATTACACTAGTTGAAGTTGTAGAACCATAGTAGCTAGTAATATAGTCTCCACCACTCAAAGTACCATTTGCGCCGTTAATACTAAGCACGAAAGGTAGTTCAGCCTGGAAAGCTCTCTTATGACGTACAGTGTTGCTATCTCTCATGAAGAAGCCTGTTTCTTTGTACATCTGGTTAATGCTCATTCCAGCTGGGGTCAAGTTTTGACCGTCATGAAGAGTCAAAGTAGTTTTGCCTGTATCAGCAAGTGTCTGTCTGTAATAAGCTGCACCACGACCATTTGTATAGCCATAGGAAACAAATCGACCCCTTGGAAGAACTACAGCACTAGCTGGATCGAACGGATCGACACCAACTGCTGGTAGCCAAGAATCAACAGTAAATTCACCTGCAGGTACAACACCTACATTATCAAGGGAAACCTCAATTTGAGGTGCCCATATTCTATTTGCATTTGCATTTGCCGGAAATGCTCCGTACATATCGCCAATCATTAGTTTTTCTCCTTAGAGTTCGGGTTACGTTTTCCCTTGGGGTAGCTTAATTTAGTAAATAATTCTACTGGCAAACTTTCATTTGTTTCAGTCTCAATTACTGCTTCTACTGGTGCGGGAACTGTTTGAACAGTATCTACTTGAATATTTTCAGTAAATCCTTTGTTTAGTAGGACTTTCAAAGTCGAAGTTCCAAATACTTGGTACTTACTAGAACTTTGTTCGACATCTTCCTTTGTGATCTTTTTGGATCTTACTAATCCAACTAAATCAGTCAAGTAATCTCTCTGTTCAGCCTCATTCAACAAAAAGTAGCTGACAAGAAATTCCTGGTTTAGAGAAACTGGAGCAGCTACACTTTCTTTATACTGTAATAGAGGGTCAGAATTTTCGATTAAATCGATGTTTTCTGATATCTCAGCCAAAAATGATTTGAATGTTTCAGTTTGTTCAGGAGTAAACCTATAACTTGTAGAAACAGCTTCAACATTATCTAGCGTTGATTGCAATTCATCCTTATTAGTAATAGAGAGTGGTGTAATGAGATTTTCAGTGCCAGTTTCAATAACAATTGGATAAAATACTAATTTATCTTCTGTTTCAGACTTTTTAGTACCTACACCTAAACTTTTAGCTTTTCTTGAAATACATTCTCGAATAGCTTCTTTATCTCCGCCTTTATATCGTCCAAGTAAACGCATAGCTGCAACAGCATGTGCTCTGTCATGTACAGGGAAAGATCTGTTAGGACCACAAAATGCACCATCAGGTAACTTGTCTCTACTAGAAGTTGTTAGTTTAGCTTCTGTACTAACTAGTTCATCTTCTGTATCTAGACCATAAAGTTCACTGAACAAAATAGGAAGGTCAGGCACTTCAACTTCATCAAATTCTCCGCCATTTGCCAAATAACTGGCAACAGCTACATTTAGAGATTCTAATGTAATGTCTCCGTAATGATTAATAGAAGCATCTTGTGCTTGTTTAAATAAATCCAAGTTTTTGGGTTTAGTTTTTGTGTCTGTCTCAGCTAAAAGAGCAGCAACATAACCATCTAAATGATTATTTTTAACAGTTTCATTTACACTTTTTTGTAGTGCTTCTTTTATTACTGCCTCTCCTTTTGACTGGGACAACTCTGTAATTAGTGAAGGGTCTTTAATAGCCGCTTCTAATTGTTCTTTGTAGTTCATAATTTCTCCATTCTAAGTAAACTCACTTTGTGGGCTACTTTTCGACCATTAGTCTCAATCAGAGCATAAGGCTCAGCTTCACTAGCAGGAAAACTAAGTGTAGTATTTTCTAAGCTAAACTTAGCTGTTTCCAAGCTAATTACCTTACCTTTAACACCAGACCCCCAACTAACATTGCTACCAACTTCAATCTTTGACGTAGTTTTTGGTTCAGTTACTGAATTTTCGGATTCAGTAGTATCAAAGCCATGGTTGATTAAATGTTGTTCTGTACCATTAATCCACCAAATATTAGTGCCTACATTTGCACTGTCTTCAATATAGCTAGTATCAAAGATACACTCTTCCATGCTCCACTGAATCTTTTCTCCTGTTTTAGCGTCAAAGAAATTAAATTCTTTGGTGCCTGTCTTTTTGTCTGCTAATAGTAGTCTAACGCCACCTAAACCTAGATCAACTTTTCTGTTGCCAGCTGTTTCTTCACTAGGTGCATTAACATAACTCATTTCACGACCTTTTAAGTCGTTCATAGACCAGTAACTTCTTTGACCATTATAGATTTGACCTCTTATATAGCTAGGTGCTTCACCACCTTCTTTATGAGCTTTAACCAAATCTATGCCGCTAATAGACTCAACAACCTTATTACAAACAGAACCAATACTTACAGTGTGATATATATTGCCTAATACACGCTCAATTGACGTTTGATCTGTAATGGCTGCAATAGCTGTAAGTGTACCGTCTCCTTCTTTTGTACCTGGGTCACCTTTTTTAGCAGGAGTTAAAACTTCATCTTTTCCTCTTTTTGAGAAACTAGTAGCTATTAAACGTCCCATAGGCGGGTCAGCTTTACCATATTCAGAATCTTGAAATCTATGCTCTGTAATAACAGGCTTACCATAAGGTTCAACAAAACTAGCATATCCTGTACCTAATTTTCTGTTGCCCTGAAGTGTCTCAGAAGGATAATATGTGAAATTACGAGTCAGCTTTCCAGAATGGATAGCTTCAATAAGAGGGTAAATAGCCCTCACTTCACTTATTCTTAAATCTGTAGCAATAGCTTCATTAATCTCATTCAAAGGTTTATCATAATCCTCTAAAAGAGGATTACATGTACCGTATTTGAATGATTCTCTTTGATATAATCCGTAGTTTGTAAACAACTTACACGTTCTCCACATATCTGGTCAACTTTAGAGGCACATTACTGGAATTTATTCCGCTCATTAAGTTTTGACCTCGGGGTTTGGATCGGTTACATATGCCATATATGCGCTTAGGCAACAAAACACAGTAACTAAAATGACAAGTACAATTGGAGGAAAAACATTGATCAAACAAGACAAAGCTAATGGGTTCAGCAATGCTATAAATGTGATCAGTAGCTTCCTGCCCATATTGGGTTTCATCTTCTTAACCTCTTATTTTTTTAATAGTACAGCATTTATGATATTGACAACAACACCAATAACTGTTATAACAACACTAGCAATAGCACCACGCTTCCAATTTGCGGTATCAGTTAATTTTCTAGTTTCCTCATTAATAAAATCTTCAACCGCACTAATTCTACTTTCATGATCTACAACTTTACTAGAAATAGGATCATTACCATCTCTAATAACCTTGACAAGGTAAGAAACATCGTTGCTTAGGAGCTGTACATCTGATTCTATCTTGTTGTAAATCTTTAAAGATGTATCTTTAAAGTCTTGCATAGACAACTCCAATCTGTCCTGTTTCTGCTCGTACCTCTCGATAATTGCAGATACTAATTTCTCATATCCTGGCACACTTTCCATATTAATCTCCTGTTAAACTTTGAATCAGCAACTCCATAAATGCTTCGGGATCGTCGATAAGTTCAGTCATTGAATCGTAGATGGAATAAAACTCTTCTTTTTCATATCCGAACTTATTATTCATCAATAAAATAAAATCTTCCAACTCTTCCGGGCAAGTAGGAAGCAGGTTTACTATTTGTTCTCTAGCTTTTGCTGGCTTAGGTCTAGGCTTAGATTTTTCAACCTTAACCTGTGCATCCGCCCCAACCTTAGCAGCATGTTCTGCTTCAGGTTTAGCAACCATATTAGAATAGAGCTTAGATTCGTTTACTGGTTTCTTGTTTTTAAGTCTAGATTGTAGTTGATCGTGGTCAATTGCATTCTTTGTAAACATATCTGCAGCGTGTGCTTCTTTCTTAATTGTAGCATCAGTATCTACATCGACAAATGTAAGATGTACTTCATCTTTTTCATTTCTAAATGGGTCGAAACCACCTTCCCACAAGATTTCATCAAATAAATGGAATTTAAGCTGCCTAGCCAGGTCAGTTTGCATCCATCTGACCCTGGTTAACATATCTTCTTTGGCTGCTCCAATAGCACCATCTCCACCAGACATTGTGCCTACTAAAAATGGACTGCTACCAATACTAACAATGCCACGAGTCAAGAAATAATCAAGATAACCTTCTGATCGAATTGCTTGAGATTCAGATCCCACAGGTGTAATTTCATGGTTATCAGTGGTAATAATTACTCCGTCAGGTGATCGACGTTGATGGAGCTGATAAGCTTCTCGAATTTCATTATTTACGCCTGCAAGTGGAGTTAAGATACGCTTAATTTTATGGTGAATCGTAGGCATGCTAAACTTTTTCAGCATAACTGCTACATTTAATTCTAAACCTCTCACCAAAGACCAGTCTTCAAGGCCAGCTAATATCATTCCTTGGCCCCATCTAGTATTTGCGCCTCTTTTATAGGTTATATGAGCTAAATCTACGTTATCTATGTACACATAAGGCTCATCTGCAATTGGTTGAACATTAATAAGTGCTTTAGACTCATCTAATTTAACTGCACCTGGAGCCACTAACTTCATTTTTTCGTGACTAAATAAGTCAGATATCACCCAACCATCAAAAATGTTGTCTTCGTTATAGTGGGTATTCATTCTAGAAGAATCAAAGATTTGCCAACTTGAAAGGGTATAAGGTCTGTTTTTATATAACGGTCTTTGTCCTGCTTCAGGTCCCCAACCACGATATTTTAGAAAAAATAGGTTGCCTGTTTTAATGTACTCGTTAATTCCACGACTAATTAGTGTTTTCCAGTCCTCTCCAGATTGGATACCCATTATGTGTAGTCGATTTTTCAAGTATTTAACTTGTTTGGGACTACCTTCTAAGTCAAAATCTCTAAATTGTTCACTAAACTTATCTACAACCTGCTTAATAATGCCTTCCATTGAATAAGCTTCATAAGCCATACGTATTTGATGTCTAACTACACGATCATGACGATAAGGAGTCATACCCCAAAATGTTCTGGTTGGTATGCCTTCTTCGTGAGCAGTTTGATTTATAATGGTTTCATTGTTAAAGATTGGTGAGTCTTCTTTAATTCCTAAATAACCAAAGTTTGAGGCTAGATTTATCATATTTATTAACTGCTTACATCGCTAAAAATCAAAGATTTAAGTTTGTGATGATTTACAGAGTCTCCCCAATTCAGAATAATAATATTGGGACGGGTGTTGCTACCTAAAGTAGGAATTTGAGGCAACGTAGATTTTATGTATTCTAAGTCTTCTTGCATAGATTCCCACATTTTTCTGGTTACACCTCTCATTCTAGCTTCTTCCCAGCTAGCTGATCTGATGTCTGGAATGCAAATAAATAGAGCTAAACTAGGTACAAAAAAATCTACTAGTACATTCTCACCACTTGGAAGTAAAAGCCAATTATATTTACCGCCTTCACATATAGGAACACCTCTGTATCTAGGATCCAAAGTAGGTAAAGTAGAATCCAAGAAATCTCTTACACTTGATATTCTGGCTTCATGCTCATCTTTATTATGTTCTTGGTATCTTTCACAGACATTAATTTGAAGTTCAGAAACATCTATGGAGTTAAGTATTTCTTTCTTGAAGTATTTCAAAGACCAAAAACAAACTATATTTTGTATTAATTTTCTCATTTTATGCTCCAACCACAATATTTTTAAGTAGTTTAGGTGCTGACCCTGTAACACCTGATTTTTTCATGTTTTCAATTGATTGGGTCATCATACCTTGAACATCAGAGTAATTAAAATTTTGATTTGACTGTACAATTTGTAAATATTCTATCATTACTGTTAGCATTTGTATAAACTGCTTAGTGTGAGCTGTTTTTTGTGTGTTTTGGATGATCAATGCTCTAGATCTTTGAATTTCAAAGTCAGCACGTTCAATAGCAATTAGATGATCTTCTGATTTAGTAAGTTGAGAAAAGATAGCACCACTAATTTGCTTTCCAAATTCAGTAGATTCAGCCAAACATAAACCTAAATTACCAGCTGGATTGCTAGTTATAGCACTTAGTAGACCACTAATTGCGCCGTCAACATGTGAAGCAATCATACTAGCTTGTGTTGTTATAGCACGCTGAGCTACTGAATTCAACATGTTGCCGTAGGTTGATCTAATAACTCCTGAAATTTGCTCCCAGTTTGAAGTTTGAGAAATCAGTGCAACCTGCAACATAGTCTTCATTGTTTGAAGCTGTTGTATTAAACTGGACACTGAAACTTGTCTATTTGTAACTTGAGCGCCTACATTTCTACTAAAAGTATACAAAAAACAATCTGTTACTCTACTAAAAGTATTATCTCTAATACTAAAAATTTGCTGATTTAAGTTATTTAAGTGTTCTTGCTCTCTGTAAAGATTAAGTCTGGTCACAGGGTCAGAATCATCTATCTGACTATACAAACCGTTAGGAGTTAGTAAATTATTAGTCAAGGTATTCAATAAGTACTGACTACTACCAGCATCTGCTATAATCATATTTAGATCTAACAAAGAACTTGCTCTGGGATCTACAACTCTTCTATAAATATCACGCTCAATTTCTGTTACAGCATTTACATTTACCTGCAAATTAGGTCTTGATTTTGGGTCTGCCAATAAACTAGCAGGATTCCATACAATTTGATCAATGATTTTAGTGTATGCAGTTAAATTTTGGTCTGTAGTAACAGATAAAATGTCTGTAATTACTGATTTAGCATTACTAACTACTAAATTAGCTGTATTAATTAAATCAGCAGCAATTGCAGTTAGAGGAGTTAATTTAGTAGTTGTAACTTGATTTGTAGGTGTAGATTGGGTCTTATTTTGACCTGTACCTGTACTATCTGTAGTGTCAGAGTTATTTACGTCATTGACTTCAACAATAACATGCTTTGCAAGTAGATCTTTTACTGTTACCACTTAGATCCTCCAAAACTAGACCTAGAAAAAGAACCAAAACTAGACCTAGAAATTGTATCTGTTATATTTGGTCCGTAAAACATGGTAGAAGAATGATCTTTATCTTCATCATCCCAGAAATTTGCAGGTTTCGTAGAATTAGTTTCTATATAACTTTGAGTTAGCTCTTCATTTCTTATAATCTTGATTCCAGTTTCAGGCATACTTAAATTGGACTCAAAACACATCCAAATTCCATATAGTGCAAACAGGTGACAGTCAATTATATGTTCATTTACACTAGTAAATTTAACTGTGTTAGCAGTTTCGCTTACTTTTTTGTAGCTTAAAAACTGTTCTTGAAGAAGAGTGTCATCTGCAGGCATTCTAACATTACCTTGCTCAAATTTATTCTTCATCATACTTACCAAATAAGGTTTAACCATAACTTTCTTAGGCTCGCCTGTTTGTAAGTCAATTGTTTCTATTTTAGTGTTAAAAGGTAATCTGATTAATCGATCTGCTAAGTCAGATCCTCTTTGTATACTACCTAGAACTAATTGTTCCCACTGCATTTCTCCACCACCAGCATCTACAATTATTAGGTCTGGTTTGTATTCGTCCCAAAGACTAAATAATCTATTAACAGATTCTGTGTAAGTAAATGCTGATTTAGGAACTTCTTCTCTGTAAATTGTTTTAATTTGACGTGTAAACTCATCGTACTCAACAACAGCCATGTTAGTACCAGCACCTACTTTATCCCAGTCAACACCAATAAATCTATGTCTTGAAGGAGTAATTAAGTGAGTACCGTACTCGTATGGCTCAGTAAATGCTCGATCTACAAACTCTTTTTGGAATACTGTAGTTGTAGTGTTACCTATTTCTAACATATACTCAGTAGACCAAGTAGCAAATCCTTCAGCATCTTTGCAAATTCTAAGACGCTTTTCTTCTACTTTTTCAGGCTTGATGTCTTTGTTTTCTGTTATAGGAATTCGAATAATAGTTTGCCATTTATCATTTGATTCTTTGAATATTTTACTGTAAAATTTACCACTGGGCTCCAAAATGGTGCCAGTAATAAAAGCTTTTACATCTCGGTATTCGTCTCCTTCTATAATAGGATCAAGAACACGCCAGTCAAGTTGTTTTAAGCTTTGAGCCTCATCAACAAAGATAATATCCGCACCAATACCACGTTTACCACCTTCGTGACCAGAATTCATACCCATAATATGGCCTCTTATATAACTGCCATTATTAAAACTACGGTGTGGAGTAGGCTGATTAGTATTTTTACCTTGATGATCTTTCATAGCCTGAACTACTGGATTTGTAGAGATAAAAGAATCTAATACTTCAAACCATTCAATAATTTGGTTTGAACCAGGGGCAAAAACTACTATTTGACATCTTTTACGAGTTATGGCGTAATAAAGGGCCATTATAATTTGAGAGTAGCTATTGTGCACAACGCAATTTGAAGCTACAAAATTATGGTCTGCATGACTCACACTCAAATCATATACATCTTGCATACCTATTTTCTTTATAAAAGTAACTATTTCCCATCTACGTGGACTTCTAACTTCATAAATAGGAGCTGGAATACCTACCAAATTTAAAAACTTGGATCTATCAATTAAATCAGTAATTTGTAGTGTGTTTCCGTCTAGTGTTGATTCAATTTCAAACCTAAGCAATAAATGATGTATATCTAAACAAAGTTGTTTAGAGTAAAACATATAAGTACAACATTCTTGATTTCTACTAGCCAACCCAACTTCATTCCACAACATAGCAAGATAAGCTTTTAGTCCTGTTTCTGTTAGTAGATAAACTAAATCAGGAACAGTGTTACCTAGTTGAGTCTGTGTAACAAGTACTTTTAACTCTGACTCTGTAACTTCTTTGTCACCAAATATAGGAATATGACTTGGAGCTAATATTCGATCACCAATTTTTAGGCGTTGAGCTTGTATCCAACCTCGTTTACTATCAAATACTAAATGATCAAGACTAAGTGATAGATCAATACCAGTACCTAGTTTTAAACTTACACATTCTTTTTGGCCTGATTTGATCCATTTACACGGACTCCACATTACTTGACTAGTCTTAAAGTCAAATACAAGAGTTTCTGCTATATTTGGGTCTGATATAGGTTGTGGTTTAAGTGTGGCACGATTTATTACCTTGGTAGTACCACACAAACACTTACCTGCACGTCTATGAACAGCAACCCAGGTAGATTTAGAGCCTGATCGCATAACTTGGCGTTGTGGAAAGTTTGCTTTAAATGGTTTGCCATTTTTCGGGTTAACTAAAAATGCTTCTGCCCAAGTTACAGGGTCTTCTGCCAAACTATTTATATATTCGATATCTTCTGGGCTTAATGTTTTTGTGTCCATAACTAAAATTGGAGTTATCTTTGCAGGTATCTTGCAGCGTACATGGCGCTCTCGCTTCCAATAGTAGAGCTCATATTGCCTGATTGTTTCATTGCATATTGTAGAGAATTAAAAGCTTGATCCATTGGCACACTTGTATGGCTAAATGGTATTGCGGCGCTTGTACGGGCATCTAGGCCGCCTCTATAGGCCGTACTTAAACCACGCAGAATGCCTGGAATATGTTGTGCATTACCTAATACAGCTCCAGCTACTTGTCCTCTTACACCTGAACCATAAGTCAATCCTACAGTTGCAATATTAATTGCCAAACTTTGTAACTTTTCTTTACGTGAGCCAGGTAAAAAAGCAGTGGCTGCAATACCTAAGCCTGGCAAAATCAAACTTTTAAATTCTTTCTGCTCTATAAATCTCGAAGCCACTGCCCAAATTTTACCCATTTTAATTTACCGGTTAATAGTGTGAACTTAGACCGCTTCTAAGGTAACTTACTGCACTTCTTCTACCTGATGCACTCAACAATGTATTATTGTCGAACCAGCCTCTAACTCTACTACCTAAACTAGACTTACCTACACTACTTATAGGTCTAGCTCCATATGATTTTCTGGCAATTGAACCTGCAATATTTGGCATAGATCCTGCACTATTACTAATTTCCATTGTTCTGCCTAGATTTAGTGAAGGTGGACTTATACCAATAGTTCTTTGAAGATTTCCTGAAAACTGCATTGTTTGGTTTCTAGGTATCTGCATTGTTTTGTTTGCTGCAAACTGCATTGTTTGGTGTATATTTTCAGAAGCAGCTTCTGCTCCACTTCTTACTGTACCTGCTGCATTCTTAAAAAATGTTTTGCGTCCTAAACTAATTGCTGAACGAATATTTGCTTGTGTATTTTGTGCGTTTACTGCTCCATATGCAGCTGCTCCACCAAGAGCGCCCCAAAGAGCAGCTTTACCGTATTCTCCACGTCTAGCATCTACATAACTAGCTCTAGCACTTACAGCTGCACCTAGACCCATACTTATTCGTGCTACATTATTCATGACAACTGGATTACTTCTGTTTACCCAGTGCGTCATTTTACGCATTGCTGCGCTACCTAGACCTTGTCCGTATGCTCCGCTAGCTAAACTTTCGATTCCAGCAGTCGCTTCTCTTAATAAAGCTCTCATTTATTCACCTGTAAAAAATAGAGTCGACAACTATAACAAATGTACTAGACTTTGACTGGCACTTCGATAATCTAAATTACTAAAGCTATTTGCTGAATTCATTACTCTTCTACCATAGCTAGCAGTGGCACCTAAATCACCTATTCTACGCATACGTACTCCATCATAGTATGCACTAGCTGGAGGTGCTTTGGGAGTAATAGCTTGGCTTAGAGCACCTGCTAAACCTACACCTACTGCACCAATCAAAACCCGATTAGCTATTCTAGAGTTTAATGCGTATTTAGCTAGTTTATCAGCTCCCATATTACGGTAATTAGGTAGCCAAGCATCAAGCGGAGAGTCAACTCCTCTAATTCCACCTGTTAATACAGTTCTAGCTACCAATTCAGCACCACCAAGTGTTTTAGCAATGCTACCAAGCGCTACGCCACCCACACTAAGTGCAGATCTAGGTGCAGCTGGCAGTGCATGTCTAGCTAGTCGTCCTGCAACATTTACTGCTCCATAGGCCAAGCCACCTGCTACACCTAAACCTAGTAACCCAATACCTGCAACTCCACCCACTGCACCAATTCCAGCTACCTTGGCTACTGTTGTAAGCGGGTGTGTAACCATGCCCATTGCAAGATCTATGCCTCTGCCTGTTGCATGCATTCTAGCACCAGCAGGGTTAGCTGCTCCATTAATACCTGCTCTAGCAACATTAAACTCTTCCAAATCTTCAGCTATTTTGGAGCCAGCATTAAACACGCCCTTCCAAATTGATCTGGACGCTTTACTGAATAAGTTACCTATTTGATTTCCCACATTACACCTAATTCCATTGATTAACTATTAAATTTGGGTTAATCTTCATCCAAATAACTGTCATCTGGATTAACTTCCAAATCTCTAGATTCAGCTTCAAGAGCGTTACGTCTACTTAGAAGCTGAGACAAGAAGTCTGTAGCTCCTTTAGCACCTGCTAACTGGGCGCGATCTTTACGACTAGCAAGTAATTGTGAGTAAATTGCGCTTAACTGTTTATTAATGTCTGCGCTGTGTTTGAACAGTAAAGTGGGTTCTTCTTGCCAAATTACTTCACCTGTTTTTTGTATGACAGCACCAACTTTCTTTTCCATAAAGCCCATTAATGCCATTCTCCAGTTAATTCTGTGTAACAATACTTCTAATCTAACCATGCTTGCAACGTTCAAAATGTCTGTACTAGCAGTCGGAGCTATATCAAGTTCTTGTACATGATCCGTAAAAGCTTTAAGAACCAAATCTTTCTCAACTCTGCAACGTGTACCTACCAATTTAACTTTTTCATGGGCTTGAATTGCTTTCATGATAGGACATAAACGTGCATATTCACATTCATCTCCCTTACATTCCATTGGCATATCTTCTAGTATTGGTAAACCTCTTCTAAATCTAGGGTTATCCAACATCTTATTTTCCCATCTAGTACCAAATAGCAAAGTAGCAGCTAATCTATCAAGAGCAGAGTCAAACTCTTCCTCATCAATCATTGCAGTTATACTAAAGTTACTTACACTTTTTATTAGTTCTGCTTTTTGTTGTGCAGGGTTGGATATTTTTTCTAACATAATAGTCTAAACTTTTTCTTGTACCAATTCAGTCAATGACTTAAGATCGTATGAGTGTCTTTCTAGACATATTACTTTGGTTTTACTAAATTGATTAAATTTGGGGTCTCTTCCGTAAAAAGATCGAAATTGGGCTGCATTTCCAGGTCCAATATTGTGTTGCCACTCTTGTTTTGTTATACGATCCATGTTTCCTTCTTTTATGTAGCTTATATCATAAAATCGGTCACCTAAATAACCCACATCATTTTTCGGCCATAAATTACGCGCAATAAAATAATCGTAAATATCATCATCCCATGCTACAATTTTTATCATTGTGTCTGAATTAATTTCTTCATAGTATGGGTGGCATTCAGGATATATCAAAAATACATTATTCAATTTGCCAATAAATGCTATGTGGCTTCCAGAATAATGAAAAGTCAGTGTCTTAGAAATTGATTTTTCAGTGTTTGAATTAGGATTAGGCGCACTCATTAGAGAACCTCCAACTAAATAGAGTCAAGTAAGTTCGATTTAACTTCATAACATTAATATCGAACTTAACTCATCATTCTTCGAACTGCAAGAAACGTTGTGCAGTTTTTAGTATTCTGGTCATATTAAATGGTTGCACATCATCTAAACCGCCTAAAACACGTGCAACACTAGATTCAACATCAGTCATTCCAAGTGCTTGACTAAGTTGACGTGCAATATCCATAGACTCTTCTGGGCTGACTGAATGAGGTTTATTTAGATAAGAATCTACAATACTACTTTTAAGAAGCTGGCTAACTGAGTGAACTGCTTCTCTACTTTCTGGTTCTGTAAGTTGAACTCCGTACATATTAAAAATATCAGAAGTCATATCATTTAATAGTGCAATTTTATTAGGTGTACCTCCTGTTTCATGTACACTTAATCCGCGTTCTAGATAGCTAGCACCTGTACCAACTTCAACTGGAGTAGTAGCCATTCCAATACTACGATTACCTAGACTATAAATACTAAGAGGAATCTGTGTAGTTTGACCGTTAATTGTCATGGACATACTAGAATTTAGACTAAGTTGATCTAATAATTGCTCAGTTGCAGTCATGTATTCTGAATTTGACTTGGTAAGAGATTCCATGTAATTAGAATACATTGCTAACTCAGTTGGGTCAGCTGGGCCGGTAACTCTTTGTCTGAGCGCTTCTGTAAGTCCGCCTCTACTTAATCTTTCTGATAAACCCACAATTACGTCTGCTGAACGACTACCAGTTGGAGTATGTATAGTTACATCTAATCCTTTAATGTAGTTAGCTTCAAGTTTCATGCTAGGATCTACTAACTTACCGCTCCAACGTGCTGGCAAACCTGTTATAGCATCAACAGAATCATCTGCCAACAAGTAATTTTTATATTGATTTTGATACTTGACTCGACCAGCTTCAGTAATCCATGCAACACCAGAATCAACATCTGGGCTAAGATTGTTAACATCTGAATACATACTGGCCAAACTAGACTGTATTTGTTCTTCAGTTAAACCAGGATTCATTGCAACCAAGTGTCGTATTAAATTTTTGTCGTCCAAGTTTATGTATGCAATATTTGTTCCTGATTCAGGTATAATTCTGTCTTTTAACTGGGTACTAATTTGTGCAATACGTGCTGAATTATGCAGATTACCTGCTTCACCCAACATAGAACTACCATCTGCTCTGGTAGGAAACACATAACCAGCACCAAACACAGGTCGATTAGTTATTTTGTTTTTTCTGAATTTAACTGCATTTCTTAGAATATTAGGTACACGAATCAAAAAGTCAGCAGGATTAGTAGAGTCAAACATTGCAATGCCTCTTAAATAAGTAGAAGTTGCCTCAGTAATTTGGGTTCCAAAACCTTCGTTTACATATGTAATTTCGGTTCCAAACATGTCACCAGCTTCTTTAAGTGTTTGCATAGCTCGTCTTTGTTTGTAAGCGTATTTAGTTAAGTCATGTTTAAGTACCAGTTCTCTGTAACCAGTACCTCTGTCTGTATTCAAGACATTAAATATATCAGACTCACTAACTCCCAAATGTTTGGAGATAGATTTACGCGCCCATTTACCTCGATCAGTACCAATTATATCAGGACTAAAACTACCTTTAGTTTGACCTATTAATCTAGATTCAATAGGATCTCTAATTCGATAACCTATTTCGTCAAATTTTCGTTTTAGATGTTCTTCTAGGTGTTCCAAACCAGACTGAAAACTAACTGTACCAGAATCAGTTTCATTCCACACATAAGGCAAAGCTATACCTCTTTTTGCTTTATTAATTGCATAACTGCTAGGAATTCCACCTCCAAGAGGGAGCCATTCTCCATTCACTAAATGTTCAGGAATACTAATATCAAAACTAGTTGCGTTTGGTCTAGCTTGTCTAAACCATTCAGGCATTTCAGTTCCAGACCAACTAACACGCTTAAATCTAAGTTGACCTGTCTCAGTCAAATTTCTAATTATACTAGGTTGAGTAGGGTCTAAGTTACGTCGTTGTACGGATTCAACCAATTTAGTTTTAATTCTTCCTTTATTAATCAAATCTGCTGGTCCAGTATGTTGTCCTGTCATATATTCCATAACAGACTGTGCCAATGTTTGTTCAGTATTAAGATTCATACTATCAAGTAAATCAATCATAACAGATATTTGAGTTCTAGATTGATCTTGTGTTTGAAGAGCTTGATGCATGGAACTAAATCCTCGACTCATTAAGCTAGCAGGGTGTGTAGAAGGTATAGGTTTACCTTTTGCTACTGTTTTAATAATATACTCATTAAACAATGCTTTTTGGTTTGTACCTTCTAGGCCCATACCACGTTGGAATCCTTCAAAAATTCCGTAGCTGCTTATAAAAGTAGCTCTTCTAGCTCCCGTTCCCCATTTAGGATCTAGTGTACCAGACTTAATACCCTCAGCCAAAGCTATTTCTGCTTGGGCTCTAGATTCAGCATTTAATTTGTTAAACGTTTGTCCTATTATGTCTGGTACCATGGCAGACTGAATTTGTCTACGAGCTACTTCATCTGTTACAGCTTGTCTACTACTTGCAAGTGCATCAGCTTGTAATCCTTGTGCACTACCAAAATGTTGAACTAAGTGCGAAATACGAGTATTTGTTACCATACCCAAATCTGCCAATGGATTCCAATCAGGTACCTCAATCCATTGGCCTGTATGTTGAAGTATTGGGTATTTGTGTCCACGACTTGTACTAACAGACTGGCCGCTACTAGTTACGCCTATAAGTTTATGAAATATAAGCGGGTCACCGTCAAAGTCCATTACAAATCGCTGTGCCTGGGCATTGTTCATAACAATGGTACGATTACCTGAACCATCAACATGTATATGGTAATACATACGCAAATCAGGCGGTAACTGATCTGATTTTAGATTAATTTCCCCGCTTAGTATACGTCTATCAACAGGTATGGTTGGAGAACCAGTAATTTTGAGAATACCAGTTTGCATCTGATATTGACCGCCTGGGTCTAATCGACTAACAGCATGCAATAACACAGCATGTGGATCAATTTGTGCTGAATCAAGTATTTGATTATAGCTGGCAGGTATTACATGACGAGCAATTTGTTGTAATCGATGTAAACCCAAGTTAGCATCAGGTCCCAAATCAATGTGATGCAACTTGAGCAAAGGATCCCAATGTGCGTTAAATCTAGATTGAAAACCTGTGGAACGATCAAGTAGTTCAAGTAATTTAAATTGGAATCTGGCACTACGTACTTGACCAGTTGGATCCAGATATTTACCTTGCACTAAATAGGTATTGGCACCAAATCCAGCGCCTGATTCAGCTTGAGTACGTGCAGTTCGAGCAACTCGACTACGTGGATTTAGATTTGAAGTACGTATTTCACGCCAAAAATTAGACATGTAGGTTTAAGTAGGGAGTCGCGGAGTTGAAGTGGCAGAGTTGAAGTCGCTAATCAAATAGAGTTCCAGTCTAATTGATTAGACAATTAAGTGAGACCAACTAAATAGCAGAATCAGATTAATTAACTTAAATGCAACTAAGTGGGCGGCAGTACTTGCAATTAAGAAGTTGAAAGTACTGTTAGCTATACAATTAAATGGGTGAGCAGTACTATATTTGCAATTAAGTGGCAGTGCTATTAGAACCACAAATTATTTTTGAAAATTTATAGGCCTCGACCAGTTTGAACTAATCAGAAACAGTAAGGTAAAGACCCCAGGGTTATACAGGAGAATTTTCAATAGGCATTTTGATATTAGGTTCAAATGAGAAGTTGCAATGTAATTGGTGTAGCAATAGGGGTGCACTTCAAACTGGAGACCCCACCCTCTTACTGAGGGGTTGTTGCATTGATTCGTCACTGCCTTGCATGCCTTGTAGATCTCACTAGATCTAAGGAGTTTTGTTATGAAATACTACACAGTATTTGTTATTATGTCTGGTTCGTTGGAGTTGTTTGAGTTGAAGGGCAATCTCAATCCAGAGGCAAGAAGGGCCCTTCTCTCTTCACTTGATGATAAGTATTGGGAAGTAAAAGACCTCAACTACGATCATCAAGTCACATTCAGAGGTATGAATGTGTTTGGATTTGAAGCTGAGCTTCAAGGAGAAGGACAGTGGTTGGAGTCTATGGAGGGTTGGGATAAGGTCTCAGAGATCTGCTGGTAAGCCTTGTGGTCCTGGACATGACCTTAATCTGTCCACTCAGTAAGCCTTGACTCTCATTCCTAGGAGGAATAAACATGTCTAAGTTAGAACTAACTAACATCGGCTACAGATTGGTCTTGAACAACATCTCTGTCTTTACGAAAGAGGAATTAGAGTTAATTGAGGAGTCTCTGGTCCGTGCAGTGGCTCGACGTGATGACACTGTGATTGATGGTCAGAATGTTACAGACATTCTGTTCACCATCGTGCGACACAACAACGCCAAGGTGACCTGGGTACCAGGAGCATCACTAGGAGAATAACATGTCATTCACACAAACTTCGTTCAACACTATTCTGTCCCTAATGGGACTTGACGTTCAGTTCATTAATGAATTGATGGTCAAGTTCGGCCTTGATTACAGTTTCTTCTGTAATCAAGACAATCTTGTCCAGAAAGCAAATCGGGTTCGGGAAATTAGCGACGAGATTCAGGCTGATTACTACAACGAGACCTGCATTTTGACTGACGTTGTTCGCATGTTCTGGGATGCGAACAATATCAGAATAGGTACCCTTGACGCAAAAGAGTCAATAGAAAGGGAAAGGACAAGAAAGGAGAGGTACGAAGCGGATCGCCAAGCTCGGGCGAAGGCAGCAGAAGAAGCTGCTGCAAGGAGTAAGAGACAGTACAACAACTCGTCTCAATATCAGGCCACAAAAAGCAGCACAGATCCTTATTATATTTTGGGTCTGTGTAAATCGGCTACGAGAGCCGAGATCAGGGAGGCTTATCGTAGGCTAGCCCTACAATATCACCCTGATGTCTTTGGTGATACTGGACATGAGAAAATGTGCAGTATCAACAACGCATACGAGTATCTCAAGGATGTCAGATAATGAAACATTCAACAACTGAATTCGACAATTTGTTCTTAGTTGACCTGGTCAAAGAACAAACGAAGCCGAAATGCAGAACCTATAGATGGTTCTGGTGCAAGATCAGACTTGCTTGGGTCAAGTTAGGGCCAAAGAAACTGTAAAGGTTTCTTTGATTTGGTGAGTGTGTGTTACGAGTGTGTGGGTGCTTAACCCAATTTAGGAGTAGTTATGAAAACAAGGAATGTTATCGTAGTTGCCACAATAATGGCAATTTTAGTAGGGGTACTGGGTGTGCTGGGTGGACTTGAAGAGGGTTCACAACAACCCAAAACTGGTGAGCATGTAACATACTCACCACTACAACCTTAAACAACATGACCTGGTTATGTCATAAAACTAACCATTTCGGTTCTTGGTAAGCCTTGTATTCCTAGGAGGAATAACATGAACAATTCAATCATTAAATCAGTAAGCCTTGTACTCAAAGCAGTTGCCTACATGGCAACTCACCGACCATTTAGCTGGACTGGACAGACAACTGCTACTGGAGATCCAGTTCTCTGCAACGGTGAAATGGTGTTGATTGGCAGAACAGGATCAATTCAATACATGACTCAGACTGACTTCGACAAACTTAAGTTGTTGCAGCTAACTGAATGGGAAGCATTAGCAATGGACACTGACGGAGATTGTGGCCTTCGACCAGCTAGTCAGTACACTTGCCCTTATACACTTGACTACCTCACAAAGCATCCCGACAACGAAGGCTATCAGGAAATGTTGAGAGAAGATTACGAGGCAGATATGCTAGAGCAAGCTGAGGCTAAGGAGGCTGAGATTCAGTTAGCAACTGCACAATTAATGGAAGCCACTGCCAAACTCTGGTCATTGACTTGGGATCGTGATGGTTCACAAGAAGACTTTATAAGAGGTACTAGCTTGGCATCTGGCATTTCAGAGGCAGAAATTCGATTAGTACTTCGTCAATTTCACCCTTCTGAGTGGGTTGTCCGCAGAGGGGACATTGTCCTGCTTCTTATTAAGTAAATATGAAGAAATTTCACCTACTCGTCCACGTCTTGTTTCACGCCTTGTTAATGGATAAGATCATGAACAAACTTCACAACTTCACTATCTCCACTCAGCAACTCAATGCTGCATTACCTGTTTTGTTCTTTGCATTAGGATTAGCAGTCTTGTTCTGCACTTATGCAGTATGGACTTGTCTATCACCCAGGACCAAATATAAGGTCTGGCTGGTAACTCACCTGTTCTGGAAGGAAGAAGGTGGTCCTTGGACTGCCGTCTCAAACAGTAAGAAAGTTGCTGTGCTTAGAGACGGTAAGTTTGATGTACTTGACTCAGATGAATACTGGAGACAAGTACATAAATATCAATCAAACTAGTTTCACTTAGCGTACTGGGCTTAACAGTAATGTGTGTAAATCACAGTTCTTGATTCCTAGGAGGAATAACGTGTATCTAATTTTGGTACGAGTCTACGATCATATTGGTCGTGTTGTGTGCACATGTGACTTGGAAATAGCTGAGTCAATGATCGACGGTTTGGACTGGACATGGGAGTACGTGAGGTAATGGATAACATAAAAGTGCTAATCTTGGCTTCAATATTGAAAGAAGCCAAACAGACATTTGAGAACCTAGATTTGTTCAGACTAGATCCTGAGCTAGCAATTGACCAAATACAGATTATGCAGGCTCATTGTGAGTTTGCAGCTGACTGTGTACGTGAGTACCAGTTAGCACTGAACATCTCACCATTTGCAGACCATGATTTGATGAAACTTGCAACTCTTGCAGAGTTGCAGACCGCATTGACAGTTGAAAGACTGGAATGCGTAATTGGGTACTGAACAGGGACCAAAAAGGAAAAATAATATGGACAAACAAAACTTAATTTCAATCGCCAACACTCTTGGATTCAAAGATATCACCAGCGTAACTAAGTTACATCCTGATCTGGTATTGAAATCCATTACCAGTATGAGCGTAAACAGGCTTTGGCCCGTTCAATTAGACCACACAAACTTGATGAATGTATTGTTTGGTAGTGATTTTGGTTGCGGCATAGGTGAATATGGTGGTATTTGGATTCCTGATAGTGAGTGCAAGGTGAATTATCTGTATCTAGTAGCTACTAGATTGGAGTCTGGCGGATTGTTTGGAACTGGTACGCTCATGTTCGATCTTGATTCAAAACCAAGCTGGAAGCCTGAATTGCTGAGCAAATTAAGCAAAACTAATCTGCCTTGGGCATTGTGTGAAACCCCAAATGGCTATCACATTCATTACTTAGGTGAGTATTGGTATCCAGGCAGTGCAGAAGGCTATGCCAATACTTGGAGAGGTGATTATCTGACAGCACTGAATGCACTACTAGAAGTAGGCATCGAACCAGACTTAAAGCATGTAGCAGGTTCTTTGCTTCAATGTAGATGTTATTTACGTCTACAACCAAAGTTGGAGGCTGCTTATTCATGGAAGAATCCAATCTACGTGGGTATACGAACTGACTTACCTAAACGAGTGTACCTGGATGCTGGAGACGAATACTACGCATCAGTTTATCCTGGTCACTTTGTGAACGGCAGAAACTATTCACAACACGCAATGGATGCATTGTCTGAACTTCAAAATCTCAGACTCGACTAAGCCTTGGGACCTATTACAGGAGAAATAACATGAAAACACAGATAATCACAGCTACCGTAAAACTGACTGGTAATCAGTGCTTGGGTACCAACTACCCAGGTATCTATGGGTTTTGCGAGTCAGTAGAATGGTCAATCAGAGGCCTTCTCAAAGATCAAGAGCAATGCTTGTTACCTGTTGATGTACAGGTAACAAATGGAGAGTCATTCACACCGCTCACCGACACAGATTGGGTTACCGAGTATGTGTACGACACGTATTTGGATCAGTGGGAGGAAAACAAAGATGATCTAAATCTTGATTTCTGTCTTGTAGATTCAGACGCTTACTATGAATATATGAGTGGCTGGACTTCCAGAGACAGAGAGTTAGAGGAACTAAACATGTCCTGGTTCTTTCCTCAGACCTGCATATGGTGCGGGCAAATAAGTGACTGTGCTACATACTGTAGCAGAGATTGTTTTGATCAACATGGACGCAACAATGAACTGAACTACCTGATAGCAAAAGAGTGTGTTGAGCGTGGCATAACAATTGATGAACTCGTTAAGTTTATCAATAAACAGTGAACAGGAACCAGAAAGGAAAATAACATGAAAGAAGTAAAAGGTGACTTTTGGAAGTTTGTAAAGTACGCAGATGCTATTTGCGTAACCACAAACGGTATTGTTAAGGCCAATGGTGAGTTGGTCATGGGCAAGGGCATAGCACTTGATTTTGCACAGAGATATCCGGAGCTGCCTGCTCATCTAGGACGACTTGTAAGTCAAGCAGGAAATCAAGTGTATTTGGCTTATCCTAAGATCAAGTTGGCCACACAACCAGAGAATCAGTGGGCGATTTTCAGTTTCCCAACCAAACATCATTGGCGTGACAAGAGCGACCTTTCTTTAATTGCGGAGTCAGCCAAGCAATTGGTTCACTTAACAAATATAACACAATTAAAGAAGGTGTTGCTAACCAGACCTGGCTGTGGCAATGGAGGCCTAGACTGGGAACGAGAAGTAAAACCGGCTATTCAGAACATTTTAGACGATCGCTTTGTGATTGTCTCACCAATGTAAGCCTCGGACCAAAAAGGAAAAACTAATATGAAGTACGAAGTAATCAGAAGCAACGGTATGGTAAGCCTTGGTATCATAGAAGCAGACTACAAAGATCTGCTCGGAAAGTTGCGCGGTAGCGGGCTGATTGTACGAAAGTACAAAGGTGAAGCAGAGACCACGCTCACTGTTGAAACCATTGAAAATCTCAAAGATCCGTTCAGTGACACAGCACATGTGCCTATACACTCTCAAAAGGAACTGGACAAACCAGCTCAAGTTAAGCTTTGTAATTTGGGCATTGTAGAGGTTGATATCGATCCTGAAACACCACTTCAATCTGCATACAAACAACACGACACTCCTATACTAGGTTTCAAAAATACGGTTTTTACTAACATGTATCCTTGCAGTATTGTGATTAATCATAGTACACTTGGTACATTGAAGTTTAGATGCGTAGAATCGGCCTATATGGCGTGCAAATGTGCTGATGTGCGTGATATTAAGCAGTTCACGTGTATGGATGGATACAGAGCCAAGCAGGAGGGTAAAACAGTGAAGCTTGCAGATGGATGGGAAGGCAGAAAACTAAAAGTCATGGAGTATCTGCTTACCAAGAAGTTTCAGATTCCAGAACTGAAAGTCGCTTTGTTGGCAACTGGTGATGGGTACCTAGAAGAAACCAATTATTGGCATGACAATTTTTGGGGTAATTGTTCATGTGCCAAATGCACAAAGTTTGAAGGCGCCAACAATCTCGGTAAGCTATTGATGAAAGTTCGAGCAGAATTGCAGGAAGTGAACTAACATGGACCAAGATACGGAAAAGGCAAGTCAAAGACGCATGATCCGATCACTTAGAAGCCTCAAAAGAACCAAAACCATGCTTGACATGTCTTCTGAGGCAGGAGAGTTTGAAGAGGACTACAAAGACTACATGATGATGGTCATGTCACCAATCATTGAATTCCACGAGTTCACAATCGACAGGGGACCAGAACAAACTCCTAGACTACAAATGTTACGGGACCAGATCACTGAAGAAATCAGATTGATCAAATTTATCTTGGAGAATTAAAATGAAAGTACTAGACCTAAAATCGACACCGAATTGGAACACAAATCCACGTAACCTGTATTGTGGTCGTGAAAACCGGTCATACGGACTGGTTGAATCTATACATCACAACCCATTTCCTCTTGAGAAGGAGGCTGAGAGAGGCAGCACACTCATCAAGTACACCGAGTTCTTAGAGTCTAGGATCGTTAGTGACTTGGTGTATAGAGCACAAGTTACCTGCTTGGACTCTGTAGCTGACAACTTGATGTGCTGGTGCAAGCCTCATCCTTGTCACTGTGACATACTAGTTAGTAAATGGGAGCAACTTAACATTGGTCGACCTGCAACCTATGCTGGTATTGGTAGTCGTGAAACACCTGAACGTGTGTTGGCACAAATGGAAGCAATTGCTGGCTTCCTGGCTATGTGTGGTTACACATTGAGGTCAGGAGGCGCAGATGGAGCTGACACTGCATTCTTTGATGGAGCAATGGCGCAAATGGGCGGTATTAATGGGTTTACGTACAGACCAAGTCACACTGTACTTCCACCACAACAATTTGAAATCTATTTGCCTTGGGAGGGTTTCAATAATTTAAGAAGCAATTTTGGTTCTGGCAGGTTCAAATTGATCACAGGCAATATTTGGCATCAAGCTGAACTCATAGCTGAGCAATACCATCCTGCTTGGCATCGACTAACACGTGGTGGTCGAGCACTACAAACTCGTAATGTGTTCCAAATAATGGGACCTGACCTGAAAACACCAAGTCATTTTGTTGTTTGCTGGACATCAGATGGTCAAGCAACAGGAGGTACAGGACAAGCAATTCGAATTGCCAACTCAATTGGTATACCAGTTTACAACTTGTATAACCAGTCAGATATCGACGATTTATTGGCTGCAATTAAGGTGCAAGCATGAAATTGAGCAAATACAGCCTATACGGGAAGGTTAGATCCCGTAACTTTCGTAAACTAGACCCTGCACATTACAGGGCATGTAAATCACGTTCACACAGGAGCAAGAAATGACACAGAGAGTCAAGCACAAGATCACAGAAGATTGGCAAGTTGTTGAGCTGTATAATAACTGGGATAGCTCAATTAATACAGTTAATGCAGACTAATTTGACCCCTCCGGTATTGGTGCCTGACCTGCCTAACACTGCCTAGGCAGGTTCCCAGGCACCGACCATTGAATTTTACGATACACACACTCAATTTTGACATATAAAGTTGATTTGAGTCAAGGAGCAATATGAAACTTACTACACAACAACGTGCCCGCTTTGGTCAGGTTCTCGACAAGTCAGCCACCGCCGCTGAACGAATCATCCACAACTCCAAACAAGTTGAGGCATATTTACAAGAAATGACTGATTGGACTCCAGAAGGTCCAGTCAAAGTCCGATACAATGGTGTCGGGCAAGTACTAGACATTGAGTTTAGTGCTGAGTTTGCTCGCGACCATGAAGCTCTGAAGAAAGAGTTGGTCAGAGTAATTGAAGTAGGGTTTAGAAGAGCGGCAACGCTCCGTACTGCCCATACAGCTTCAGTGGTGGAGATGGTTTTGCCTGGAGGTCGAAATGAAACAAGTGGCGCATAAAGTACAGGTACCAGTAAGTGATGCCAGGTACAGGCAAAAAGCGCAAAGAGTGCGCAGGTTGATTGCAACACATGTTAAGAGGAAGAAATGAAAGTATTTTTTGCCACGATAATAGGATTTGTGTTGGCAGTGATTGCTGTCATTGTCGGTGTTTTCAGTGCAGGTCTGATATTTAAAAAGCTGTACGAGAAATCCCAAACTGATACGCCAGAACCAAGCGTATTGGCTGAATGGCCTAAAATGGGTACAGAAGACGGGCACACACTCAAGCCCGTATTGTGCACATATAAAGTGCACGAAATCAAAACCCAAACCGAAGTTGACGGTGTTTGGTCCACTTCAAATCGCACTGGCACTTCAATTTTTCTACTTACATGGATAGTTGACGACCAAAACATTGGAAGTCACGGAATTGAAGTCGACACTATCGAAGAAGCAAAAGACATCATGTCTTTTGCTGACTAGTAAACTACCACTGAGAGGTAATAATGAACACGCAAGAAATGGTTACGGGCGGACAGGAAACAGCCAGTTTAATTGAAAATTCTCGTCAACCTGAGGAAACTCTGTATGTCGATACCAAGCTTGGCAGAACGCCAAATGCCAAGGTATTGACTGTACCTTTCCGCACTCAAGTTTGGACTACAAAAGTCGCTCCAGACGGAACAAACGAAGTTAGGCCTACTTACCCAAACTTCATTAAATGCCTGGAAGACGGCAGAATCGATGATGCCTTAGTTTCACTTAGCATCGAGATTCGTACACGCCTGATAATGGCGCTAAGCTTCAAACATATCAGTCTGGAAGCTCCGTTAGGAGTAAGCATGCAAGTGCCAAGAGGCTGTTTTATGGTTGATAGAGAGCACGGAAACATTATCCGCATTATCATCAACGAAGCTGAAGCTGAAGAGATGGCATGTGATGCAGATGGAGATCGTGCATCATTAATTTGGGACGTTGAGCGCAAGAAAGCCGCTTTATTGAAATGGCCGTTTACGAAGCGCATACTGGTATTGACCTATATTCCAGGTAAATGCGTTGAGCACTTCACAGACTTGACCGTTACGAATCTCAAAAAGTACTGGGAGATGTATCCCAGAAACCGATACGGCACTGAAATGCCATCTTTGCCTGACAAAGCTACCTTTCTGGTTGATGACGGTGTGCATTATGTGCCGCAATCTGAAAAGAGTGCATTTTTAAAGGGTCACAAAGCCGCGCTAACAGGCCCGCTAACAGTGAAATTCAATACTGCTGATGCATTTAAGTGCATCAATTTGGCTTGGCAAGCGGCACTTGTTAAAATAGGTGAAAGCCTGGATCTAGGAATTCGTTACGATGAAATTGAATTGAAAAGCATGAAGGCGGCACGTAAAGACCACCTAGATCACGTAACTGTAATAACTGAGGACAAGATGCTACGCCTACAGCCATGGTTGGCCCCATTCTTGACAAGCAGAAAATCTGTTACTCGTTCAGGACAAAGACTTGAAGACGTTATGTGGGTATTTGAGCTCAATCCTAATACCAAGCACTTTAAGGCTGTTGAAGCGGCCAAAAAAGCTTGGAGTCTGAAACTTACAAAAGCAGACTTCATAGTCAAGAAAAACTCTGTGTTACAACCTAAAAACTACGATCTGAAAGTCGTAGACTTCAATTTGATTGACAGAGTGATCAAGTCTGGCTACATGAAAGTGGAGGCATTCCCACACTTTGCCAGCATCCACAATCGTGTTGACTGTGCAGGTAAGTCGTGTGAGCATGAGCACACTTGGCCCAAGTTACCATTTAGTAGTGACGCACTCGACCTTGCAAAATTGCCAGTAATATCTGTCATGTTGCAAAATAGTGAAGGTGTCCCGATCAGCTTGACTGACACTAAAAGAGACGATTACAACGCTGATAATGGCGTTGAGTCGTACATGTATTTGCTACCTCCAGTCTGGAATAGTGAATTAAGTGCGTGGGTACACCCTTTAACTCATTTGGCAGAGTGGTTCAAAACCGTAGTCTATGTGGACGAAAAAGATAAAGTTAAGCTTGCAAGTCCATTTGATTCGACAATACGAACTCCAAGCGGTGAGATTGTAAGCTACTTTGCCCGACAAACAGATAGTAGCGGCGAGTACACTACTTACTGGAAAGATAGTACGATTACTGACGAATATGGTCAGCCAATATACAGAAAGGGCGAGAAAATTGATCATTTCAGACAGTACCCAGTCAAAGCTGTAAAATTCCAGCAAGCTCTAACAGAGTATTGCGGACAGTACGGTTATGCAGTACGATGTAAACGAACTGGATTGAAATTCACTCCAGCACCAATTGCATTGGACACTGTTAGCAAAATTTTGACTGTAGATTACATGAAAGACTCAAACGAGTTCGAAATGTGGGAACACATCAACAAAGCAAACAAGCAGATCAGGCTATGTATGTCTGGAAACAAGCAGACTGACCGCAGAGTACGCAGGTACTATCTGGGTCGTCCAAATGGCACTGCAATTATAGGCTCAGCTGAGTCTCATATTGCAAGACCAGGAAAATCTAGTTCACAAAGAGTGAGAGCGGCTACTGAGCTGATTACGTTCAGAGTCGCTATTGTGGACGGGCCCACAAAAACCCAAGGACACATCACTCCTAGTGGCGTTCAGAAACAGCTAGCTAATTGCTTTATGACTCAGCCGCTGGCAACAGAAAAGGAGTATTTGAAGTATTGCGCAAAAAACAATATTCTTCCTAAACCCTCGCCTCTAACAACCAGAATCCAAACCACCATTACAGGTGAACGAAGAATGTCTTGGTTAGTGGACCCGAAACCTACGGCTGTAATAGGTAAACTTGTCGACGATAACGGAAACAAGTTAATGCCCAGGCCAATTTCACAAGCATGGGAAATTGATGAATTTGAAGGCGACGAATTTCGTAGCAAGCAGATTGATCTAATTATTCCATTGTTCGAGTTGGCCGCAAAAGGTTGTATGAGATCTTTACTAGGTCTTAATGCAGTTCCAACTGACAAATTGAAGACAGTTGAGATTGCTGATTCAGAATCAGTTTCTCGAAGATTCAAGGCAGTCATTGTTGACTTAGAGTTTTTCAGGACAGGAGCCGCCAGCGAGAATATTCCTGCTAGATACAGAATGTTCTCAGCAGATGGTATGGATATGCATATTGCTCTTGAAGGCATTATGAGAACCATTCCCACACTTGAAAGACCGGAACCAGACTTCGATTATCCGACTGAGCTCATTATGCTAGGCAGAAAAATTATCCGCATGTATCCACAATATGCGAGTAAGCTTAAACCTTATTAATGAAGAGTGGATAATTGAGTAAGTTCATTACTCACTCTCAGGGCCTGTTACTTGGAAACGAGTACAGGCCAACTAAATGGAGGATTCATGATTAGTAGTTTAGTAGCAGGCATGGCAGGAATTACTGCCTTGCAAGTAATCGTTTGCGTCGCAGTCAGTTTACTAGTAATTGCAGTACCATTTGCAATTGTGAAAGGCTTTAAAAACAGAAAAGAGATCACAAACTCAATCGGCGAGTTTGCTGGAAAAATCAATCCCAAGACGTGGGGAAAACCTACACCTAGTCTTGCAACGGAATAAGCAGTCAACTTTACTAGTAGAGTTGATTTGAGTTAACCTATTTCATAGGCACAGGAGATACAATGAGATTTGAAACACTGAAATCATCAGCCATATCGAAGAACGCGGCTGAAAGTCTAAATCCAGCCCAGACAATTTGGCGTGGCGCAGTTCTGTCCCAAGAAGCTGGAATTTTCCAGCACGTCGACGAATCTGGCAACCCGCTCTTTGAAAACAATTTGCCAGTGATGGGAACCTCGTCACCAACTGGGTGGGTGATGCGCCAAAATGGGGATGAAAGACATCCTTTTTACCCGATTTATGAGGGTCTTGAAGTTGGGACGTATCCGAGCCTAACGGCTCAAAACATCGGCGAAAATGTGAGAGGCATGAACGGCTTTGCTGTAGGCTTAGATCTGGCTTTGCTAGATGGTCGTCCACTGTTTGCTAAGTGCGACAGTGCAGGTGTTCCTGCATTGATGACAGACGAAGAGATCGAGGCATGTTTTCAGGAAGGGGAATTTGTAACCCCAGAAAACTGTGTGGTTCACAATGGCGTACTGTATGTCGCCAAAGATCACATCACGGACAGTGACGACACAGAGACACCTAAGACTGTCTACGTGCAGTTCTTAAGTGAAAAGCCGTTGTTAGTGGCAGGCTACGACGAGGAATTCAATCCTGTATACGCAGACTACGAAGAAGCTAAGGAGCTAATCCACGCTTCGTCGAAAGCCGTCCACGTGATGGAGAGCCAGATTCGATACGGCAGGTCGCGTACATATGAAGCTGGTGCAGGNGATCTGGATTACCTGAACGTCGTTGGCAAGAGGAATTGGCCAACAACCACTGTAAAGCGTGGCAATCAAGACGAAGAGTACGACGCATCCACAATCGATTGGGATGCTTGCAGAGCTCATGAAGCCACCCTCATCAGGCTGATTCGAAACTGCCGCGCACTTGCCAGAGCATATCCAGATCAGTTCTTGCTGTTTCCTGAATATTGCAAGCCGGTCGAAGCTGGTGGCTACATCTATACGATGAGCAACGCGCCTTCCAAGATGGCGAAGAAGCGTGCCTCAAACTTGGCCACGGCCAGCGGTATCAACAAGCCAGTCATTCCATCACTTGGAGAGCAGATCAGTAATCAGATTCCATCACCTGATTCAGATCTTGCTAACGCCTGATGGGCTTTCTCACTCTTTGGGGGCTATTGCTAGCCCTCAAAACAATCTTCATGGGCATGTGCTTTGGCACAGGCTTCTACGTCAAAGACGCTCTTATTAACTACATCAGAGAGCGTAAGCATGAAATTGAATTGAACCTGGAAACAGGATTAGATTGGAATTTCAATGCTCAAAGAAAGATTAGTAGTGACTGGCGTGCTCAGCACTTACCAGGACTTGTTAATCTTTTCAAGAAAGATACCACGAAAGTTATTAGTGGTGTAAGTGGATTAGCCCAGTAGTTTGGGCTAATTCAAATTGGAGGAAAATATGGACGCTGGACACACTATGAACTCTGTAGCAGGGAAGACTGCAATGGCCGGCAAATCGGCTATGGAAGGCTCTGCCAAAGCAAGCAAAATTTCGATCAATGGCACTGATTACCAAAACGACCCAGGCCACCAAACACAGGTCAATGATGCCATCAATGCCGCAGTAAAGACTGGAAGCATCAACGGAAAACCACTGGACACGGCCGCCGGAAAGCATGAACTTAGCTATATGCGACACATTGCTAACGGCAAAACGCCTGAAGAAGCAAAAACTCTTAGCGATGCAAGACCGTTCAAGGACGGCCCCCTCAAAACCAACAACTTCCGAAACTACGCAACGGCACAGGCTTAACTATGCCTGCACGTAACGGAAAGCCAAGCTCAGTAATGGGCTGTACATGTAATGCTGATTTGAAAGGCAACTCACAAAGTGCCCAGTTTCAAGACGCTGTGTATGGCTCTAATAGGCGCGTACACACTCTGTCACCATCTGGTAAAGGTAGGTGTACTGTGTGTGGAACAGCACGAAACTTAGTAGCAGTTGAAGCAATCAAAGTAGCTGTCAAACCTGCAAAAGCAAAACCTGAACCTACTAAGCCTGCCAAGCCAACCAAGTAACAAGTGGCTCTGACTAGTCGATAACGGCAAAGTCAGAGCCACACATTTTTAAAATCCAAGCCTAGCAAAAACGCCCTAGCAAATTGAAAATTTCTAGTGGCCAAGGAACAGACCATGCATTCAACAATAAATACCCTGGCTTACCAGGATCGTGGAGGAAAACAAAGTCTAGAGGAGTATGTTCCAGGCACTTATAGCCAGTTCATCATTGATGTCGTAGAATCAAAAAGCGTGAAAGCAACAAGATGGACAATTTGGAACTATCTAACTCAAAATCGATCTGGATCCTCTACACCACCAATCAAATTCAGAGGTTCTAGTGACCCAGCAAAAAACAAGTTGATCATTATGGACTTTATAAAGTCCACCTACAACCTGAAATAGGAGATTTCATGAACACGCGTTGGGCTAAGTTTTTTATAGTGGGTGTACTATATGCAGTATGGATTAAGTTCTGCAAAAAGTACCACAATTGGACAATTTTATATAAACATTGCATTGTGTTTATTGTTGGTCAATTCATACCTACTTAAATGTCTTACGAAATCAGTGTTTGGCATAGAAAACAACGTCGATTTCTATGTGAGCATAGAAGAATTTGTACTACTGAATGTGTAGATTTAATTATATCTAAATTGGAGTCAAAACTCAAACTTAGAGAAGATGTAAACCACATTGAAATAAGAAAACGCAAACAATTCTGTGTTGAAGAAAGAAACGGCGAGTTACATTTACTAAACATGGGAGGTCTGAGTGAGTTTACTGATACTAGTTGCATTTCTAACAGCGTTCACAGCAAGAATGCGATGGTTGGAGTGGAAACATGAAAATACTATCGGCAATAATCGGTCTTGGAATGTGCTGGGGAGTCATTCAAATAATTCTGACAGCACACGAGAAGCTTAGATTATGGTTAGTACTCAGAAAGATTAAAGAAAAACTGAATAAACAAGGAATACCTGTCAGTTTCTCTGTTGATCTGAGTGTTGATCGTGATGTTCGTCGTATACAGTACACTTAACCCAGAGATAGGAGATGATATGAACCCAATTCTAGTTTTAATCGGCTTGGTTTGGCTTGGTAGTCGTCTCCTATCTAAGACTGAATCAAGTTGTTCAGGCGAATCAAGTTGTACAGACGAATTGATGTATGATGTTGACTTAATGTGCTTTGATCCAAGAGCCAAATTAAGTTTAATATACTGTGAGTGTGGTTTTACTGCCATCCCTTGGGAGCTTGAAATTACTACTCATAATGAAGTTTGTCCTAAATGTAATACTCAATGTCATACACATTCAGACGTAGAGTTAATTACAATCTATTTGGGTAGGGATTCACAGTGCAAACCTATTTTCCGCACTTTTGATCCTAATTCAAAAACAGATAAATTCGATTTTAATCGTGAAGTTGCAAGAGCAATGTTGACTGAAACTTGGAATCAAGTAGACTGGGAAGATGGTGGTCTTGAAAGAATGAGAATTGACCAACTCAGAATGTCTGGTTACTCAGAATTGGAAGCAAGCGATATGGTTTGTAAAGTAGGTTGGATTCCAGAATTATAGTTTTTGGACCAACAATAAACCATTACAAGGAAAACTATGTTACACTACACAAACAAAAAATCTATCATTGAAAGATTGAACAAAGCAGGATTTTGTACCGCTATAAGTTTTATTCTTTTTATTGCTTCAGTATTTGTTCCTGGTGGCTGGGCTGTGTATTACCTGATTGGCAGTATGTGGGCAAGTGCATTCAGTCTAGGATATAGACTGAAGGCTGCTGGTGAATTCGTTGATAAAGTATCTGAAAGATACAGTTACACCCCATAATGCAGCATTCCACGTCTAAGCACTAATATTTCACTAGTCATCAAATGAGTGATTCAAATTTCACTAGTCATCAAATGAGTCACTAATATTTAACTAGTCTTCAAGCGAGTCACTAATATTTAACT